>Ga0315277_10001197_pt1 | contig 38354 bp, 33 predicted proteins | sample YL17G05_15_MG_FD_203695 | JGI IMG/M metagenome (GOLD analysis project Ga0315277, IMG submission 203695) | Sediment microbial communities from Yellowstone Lake, YNP, Wyoming, USA - YL17G05_15 | ecosystem: Environmental > Aquatic > Freshwater > Lake > Sediment | place: USA: Wyoming | collected...
AGATGCAAGGCGCCGCGACGCAGGCGATGTCGATGCACATCGTCGAGGAGCGGCAACGCAGCAGATGCCCGCCCGCCGCCGCGCCCCTTCGGGCTGCGGCCCCCAGGCCCGCTGGCTTTGTTGCTCGCTCCTTACATACCACAGAGGGTATGCTCGTCGCTCGCGCCTCGCCAGCGGGCCTGGGGGCCAGCAGCAAAGTGGGCCTGTTATTTCGTGACAGACCCTAAGCCACGCATTAGACAAATTTCACGAAAGAAATCTGTAAGAAAGCTTTGTGCCCTTGGCATCTTGGTGGTGTCATGTGAAAAACCTCACCGCCAAGACGCCAAGAGCGCCAAGGACACCATGCAAATTGGTTGCGGCTATGCCGCCCCTTGCAAATCGTGGCTCAGTTGCGGTTTTCGCTGAAGAGCGAATCGACGAAGTCTTCGGGAGAAAACTCGAGCAGATCCTCAAGGGATTCTCCGACACCTATGTACCGCACCGGAATGCCCAATTCCTGGTATATGCTGAAAAGGACGCCACCCTTAGCAGTTCCGTCGAGCTTCGTCACGATCAGACCAGTCACGCCCGTTGATTTCAGGAACTCGCGCGCTTGAGCGAGACCGTTCTGGCCGGTTGTGGCATCGATCACGAGGAGAACCTCGTGCGGTGCGCCGGCTATTTTTCGGCCGGCAACGCGACGCATCTTTTCCAGTTCCTGCATCAGATTGCTCCGCGTATGCAGCCTCCCGGCGGTGTCGGCAATCACAATGTCGCTCTTGCGCGCTTCTGCCGCAGCAAGAGCGTCATGCAACACTGCCGAAGGATCTGCACCGATCTTGCTCTTGACCAGCTCCGCGCCGGAACGCTCAACCCAAACGGCCAGCTGCTCAATGGCCGCCGGACGAAAAGTGTCTGCAGCACATACCAGAACCCTTTTCCCTTCCTGGGACAGGCGCGCCGCCAGCTTGCCGACTGTAGTCGTTTTGCCGGTACCATTCACCCCGACCACCATCCAGACCTCCTGGGCCACGGCGGCCGTCGATGCCTCGATATTGGCTTGGGTCTCGAGGATTGCCAGGAGCTGCTTTTTGATGGACGCACGCACGTCGTCGGGCGTTTTGACTAGGCCTTTCTTTTTTTGCTCCCGAATCTCGTTGATAATCCGAGTGGTCGCGCGCACGCCCAGGTCCGCTCCAAGCAGAATTCCCTCCAGTTCCTCGAGGAGCTCTTCGTCGATCGCAGGGCGCGAGGTGAGAACCGCTTCGATGCGGCTTACAAGGTTGCTCTTCGTGGCCCCGAGAGCCTTCTTCATCCTCTCGAACAGGCCTGCCTTGTTCTCCGGAGCTAATTCCGAAGATCTCTTGAAGAACATCCACTCACCTTTCCTTTCACGCCCGACGCACGCTGACGTCACCGGCCAGAAGCGTCTCTTCCATGCCATTCGTCCTGCGGATGCGCAACGCACCCAGATCCGTGAGTCCGCAAGTCACCGCGGCGCTTCGCTGGCCACTATCATCAATCCATACAGGCACACCGTTCCACATGCTGGAGCAGCTCTTCCAGCGCTCAAGCAACTCCCGGTACCCTCCCCGTTCGAAGAGATCGTAACAGAGCTGAAGATGATAAAGGAAACGAACAAGTAGGCGCCGCCTGGGTACCTCAGCCCCTGCCTCCAGATCCAGGCAAGTGGCTTGATCCTTCAGTGCCTCAGGAACGCTGCCTTGGCGAACGTTTATGCCAACGCCGACAACGGCAGTACGGGATTCATCCTGGACTGCTATGGTCTCGAGGAGTATCCCTGCGGTTTTTTTCCCGGAAAGGAGCACATCGTTCGGCCACTTCAGATCCACGGTTATCGGGTGAGCCGGGGCGTATATTTCGAGGATCTCCTTCAAGGAATGCGCTAGAGCTACGGAGGCAGCATGCGTCAGCAGTGGCCAATGCCTCTGGGGTTGCCTGGGCCGGAGAATGAGGGTGCAGTAAATGCCACCACCTGCGGGCGAGATCCAGCTTCTTCCCTTTCGTCCTCTCCCGGCGGTTTGTCGTTCCGCATAGATGAGTGTACCACCTGCTGCGCCCCTGTGTGCCTGGCTCAGCGCTTCCTCATTCGTAGACCCAGTCTCCAGGAATCCCCGGACGTTGATCTTGTCCCAGACCAGAACACGCGCTTCATTTTCGATCCATTCGGGAACGAGCGCGTCCTCGTCATAGAGCAGAAAAGCCCGGCCGTTCTCGAATTTCAGGGGAAATCCCCATTTCCGGCACAACTCGAGAGTAGCCGTGGAATCCGGATCCGCGGATAACAAATGGCCATCCTGGCCGGCCCTCGCCACCTCATTCAGGATATTCGGAATCTCGATGGAGTTGCTCATCTTGGAGTAACTTGATCTCTTGGCTGTGGCTCTTGAGAATATAACCGCAAAGACGACAAGACGCAAAACGAGGACATCCTCATTGCGATGGAAGCTGCCCCAGATTGGTTTCCAGCTTCTTCATGCGCTCGCGCAGCTCGGCAAGCCGAGTGCGGTTTTCCGAAACGACTTCCTCGGGTGCGCGAGCGACGAATTCATGGCTGTTGATCTTCTTGAGGATCTTTTCGATCTCGTCTTTAATGCGAGCCAGTTCTTTCTGGAGGCGCTCGCGCACGGCTTCGTAGTCGATGATTCCTTGGACGGCCAGTCCGAACTCACCCAGCCGCCAGACACCCTTCAACAGGTCTGTGGGTAGAGACTCTACATAACTCACCTGGCCGAGGCGGGCAAGGTACCGGACCTTGTCGATGTTTTCCCGTACATTCTCGCGCGCCCGGAAACCCGGTATCACGAGCACGGAAGCCAGTGTCTTCTTCGGATCGATATCCATCTCGGCACGAATGGAGCGCACGCTGATGATCAGATTCATCAGATCCTGCATACTTTGGGCGGCGGCAGAATGCTCGCGCACGCTCCGAGGACGCGGAAATTCCTGAATCATTATAGACTCCCCTTCGTGCGGCATCTTCTGCCAGATCTCTTCCGTGATGAAAGGCATGAACGGATGCAGCAGCCTTAATGCATAGTCGAGCGTGTGAACCAGGACCATTACCCGCTCTGCTTTTTCCTCTTCTTGCGCAGACGGAGTCGTCAAAACCGGCTTCACAAGCTCGATGTACCAATCACACAGCTCATGCCAGATGAACTGGTAAATCAGGCTCGAGGCGTCATGGAAACGGAACTTGTCCAGCGCTTCCGCAATGTCGCCCGAGATTTGATTCAACCGGTGCAGAATCCAGAGGTCCTCGAGTGGCATCCGGCCGCGCTTCTTCGAAAGCAGTTCGTCTATCATCTCAGCACTGGCCGGCGCCTGGTTCTCGTCAAGGTTCATGAGCACGAAACGGGCTGCATTCCAGACCTTGTTGGCGAAGGCACTGTAGCCTTTCATGCGCTCCGTCGAAAACGGAATGTCCGTGCCTGGAACTGCCATTGATGACAACGTGAAGCGCACCGCATCGGCGCCGTACTGGTCGATAAGCTCGAGCGGCTCGATTACGTTCCCCCGCGTCTTGCTCATTTTTTTTCGGCTTGCATCTCGGACGATGCCGTTGATGTGAACTTGGCGGAATGGGACGTCTCCCATGAACTTGAGGCCCATCATGATCATTCTGGCCACCCAGAAGAAAATGATGTCCGGTCCTGTAATAAGAACATCCGTGGGGTAGAAGACGCGCAGATCCGCAGTGTCATCCGGCCAGCCCAGTGTGGAAAAAGGCCAGAGTGCGGAGCTGAACCACGTGTCAAGTATGTCCGTCTCCGCGCGCAACGGCCCGCCACACTTTGTGCAGGATTCGGGAGCGGTACGGGAAACGATGATCTCTCCGCACGCGTCACAGTACCAGGCCGGTATACGGTGCCCCCACCAGAGCTGCCTCGAGATGCACCAATCGTGAATGTTGTACATCCACTCGAAATAACGCTTCTTAAAACTATCGGGAACGAATTGGATCCGGCCGTTTTCGACCACTTCGATTGCCGGCTTGGCGAGCGACGCAACTCTCAAGTACCACTGCAACGAGATCTTCGGCTCCACCACTGCGGAGCAGCGATCGCAGTGGCCGACGTTGTGCTCGTAGTCTTCGACCTTGAGCAGGTATCCTTCGGCCGAAAGCTTCCCCACGAGTTCATGCCGGCAGGCAAACCTGTCCATGCCCGCGTAAATGCCTGCTTCTTTGGTCATCGCTCCGCTCTCGTCGATGACTGTCACCTTCGGAAGGTTGTGCCGCAGACCGGCCTCGTAATCATGCGCATCATGCGCGGGCGTTACCTTTACGACGCCCGTGCCGAATTCGCGATCGACAATCCTGTCGGCAATGACCGGAATCTCTCGATTCATAATGGGCAGCAGAACCTTCCTGCCCACGAGCGCCTGATAGCGAGGATCCTCCGGATGAACAGCGACGGCGGTGTCCCCCAGCATGGTCTCCGGCCGAGTAGTTGCGACCGAAACATAGCCCTCGGAACCAATGAGCGGATACTTCAGATGCCACAGCTTACCGCGAGTAGGCTCATAAACAACCTCGAGATCCGAGATCGCCGTCTTGCAGCGAGGGCACCAGTTCACAATGTACTCGCCGCGATAGATAAGGCTCTCCTCATAGAGACGGATAAAAACCTCCTGAACCGCGTGCGACAAACCTTCATCCATGGTGAAGCGTTCCCTGCTCCAGTCGACGGAAACGCCCATGCGGCGCATCTGATTCAGGATCGTTCCACCGCTGGTTTTTTTCCATTCCCATGCAAGCTTCAGAAATTCCTCACGGCCCAGGTCGAAACGGGTCTTCTTTTGCTGTTCCAACTGCTTGTCGAGGACAAAGTGCACGGCAATGCTGGCATGGTCCGTACCGGGAAGCCAAAGCGTGTTAAACCCGCTCATGCGCTTCCAGCGAACGAGAATGTCATGCAACGTATGCTGCAAAGCATGACCCATGTGCAGCGAGCCGGTCACGTTGGGTGGCGGAATGACAATGCAAAACCTGGGCCTTGTGGAGGCGCTGTCGGCGGCGAAGTATGCTCCTCGCTCCCAGTAGGGATACCATTTCCCCTCAACCTGAGCTGGATCGTACACCTTCTGCAGCAGTTCACGCGGCATGCTAAACCCCTGTCGATGAAAGCGCTGGGTCGTGTTCATGGCAAGAATCGGAGAACCGGCTAAGCGCAAAACTATAAATTTTATTCGAATTTAGGAGAGTAGTCCACACTGCAGAGAAACAAAGGTCACGGAGTCCGCCCAGGCGTTGTGGAAGGAGGAGTGACTAGACTTTGCCTTTTTCCTCAAGGCATTGCCGGATGATGGCTTCCGACATTTCAGGAACAACTTCCCAGGCGACTTCTCGCACGACGTCCTGAGACATTCGCCGCACCACCCTCTCGACAATCGCATTGAGAGTCTCTTCAGAGAGTTCAGCAGCGCTTACGGCGGTGTGCGGCAGGAATTCGGCTTTCGCCGCCACGGTGGCACCGGCTACGGTTTCAAAAATGGTTCCTGTTACTTGCGCCGTAAGCGCCGGGGTGGGCGCATATATCGGAACATTATTGTCTGGACCAAAGAGATCCAAAACGCGATTAGCACCGAGAAATGATTCGCGCGTCCTGTTACTTACGAGTCGCAGAGTGGGCGCAGGCTGAAGCGGCTCAGCAATCTGGTTGGAGGCGATCTCTTGCACCCTGACCTCCTCAGCGAAGTCCCCGGCTTTCTCCGATTCATCCGGAATCCTCATAGTCGGCTCATCCCCCACCAGGGAGCGCACGATCTGAAGAAGTTCCGATGTGTCGAAGGGCTTTGTCAGGAAGCCGTCGCATTTGACCCGCGATGCCTCCACTTCATCGAAGGGTTCAAAGGTGCCGACCAGCAGGATCACGGGGATCTTCGAAAGCTCAGGGTCTTCCTTGATGGCGGCACAGACCTCATAGCCGTTACGCCCCGGCATAAAGACATCGGCAAGTACGATATCCGGCATAAACTCCTTCACCTTCTCTATTGCCAGATCGCCATTTGCCACTGATTCAATGACTACATCTTCGCCGGCAAAAGTCAGGCCCACCACTTTCTGAATGGTGACGCTGTCATCGGCAACAAGCAGTTTCTTTGGCATGAAAGGACGTCAGAGATTTTTCTTGGTGTTGTTTTTGCTGTTGCTCTTCTTCTTGCTCTTCTTGCCGGAGTTCTTTTTATTGTCTCCGCTCTTATCGGTGCCTGCCGGTGTGGCGTTAGCTCCCAGCACTGTGTTTTCCTGTATCTTCCCGGACGAGTCCTGCTTCAGGGTTGTTTGGATCAGGATGTCATCCCCGGCCTTTGCTCCCTCAGCCGGCACGCCAGCCTGAGTCACGGCTGCCTCCTCGGCCCTCTTCTCCTCGACCACCTTTTTGGCATACACATAACGGTCAGGCGGACCTTTGAAGCCCAGGGCCTCGGCGAAGCTTATGAATGGCCTCAGCGGCGAGAATCCCTCGGAGGGCTTCAATCTCGACTCGTTCAGTGCGGCGAGCTGCGTATCAACAGCAGGAATGGGTTTTCCGAGGCTCTTCAACCGGTCCTTAGCCTCGTCAAAGTGTTTGCTGAACGGATACCCGGATGCTATTCTCCCGTAATAGATGGCTGCCTCATCCGGGTTTTGTGTCTTCATCAGGGCTTCCGCGAGACGATAATAGGCATCATCCATTGCGGAGTAGTTCGGATACTTATCGACAATGTCCCTGAAGCGCGATTTCGCGCCAAGATAGTTGCCGCGCTCGGTGTAAAACTGCCCGACTCCGAAATCACTTTGTGCCAGGCTCTCCTGAACCTCGTTCAGGTACTGCTTGGCAATCGGGATGTAGTCGCTGTCAGGGAATTGCTCCAGCATCTTCTTGATGGCCTGCTCTGCCTTGTATGAATTCTGCTGGTCGCGATCTGGCGCTCGCATCATCTTCATATTGGCTGAGATAATCTTCATCTGGGCATCAGCAGCCTTGGGACTTGTAGGAAAGAAGATGATGAAGTTCTTGTACTGGTCTTCCGCCTGCAACAGGTTTTCGGTTCCACCCTCGCTGTAAAAGGAATCGCCTATAGCCAGGTAGGATTCCGCCGCCATATCGCTGTCTGGATAGGTATTAATGAGTGTCTGGAACGCAAGGCGAGCTTTTATGTACTGGCTCTTTTTGAGGTATTCGGATCCTGTTTCATAGAGGGTTTTGTCGGGCGGAACAACGCTCTTTTGAAGCTTGGCGCCCTTCTGTCCGCATCCCCACACTGAAAGCAAGAATAGGAGTAAGAGTGCATACCTGAAAAGTGGCCGCATCACCTTTATGCCTCCGTACCGAGGAAGACCGAATTTGCCACTGGGGCTTAGGGCCTGTCAATGAATAACGTTTACACTTTGCTGCTGGCCTGCGGGCCGCAGCCCGGAGGGGCGCGGCGCCTCGCATCTGCCCGCCCGGCGCTCGCGCCAAAGTACAAACGTTATTCATTGACAGGCCCTTAGGTTGATTCTAATACGCGCGAGTGCCGCTCGGCGATTCCTTTTATTTCTCGAACCGCCTCAGATGCATCCTTTTCGCGACCAAAAATCGCGGAACCCGCAACGATTATCTCAGCGCCAGCGGCAAGAACTTCATCAAGATTACCCGGGCCAATGCCACCATCGACTTCTATTCGGGCGCGATAGTCATTGGACGAAATGCTTTCTCGGAGTCTTCGAATTTTCTGCAGCATCGATGGAATGAAATGCTGGCCGCCAAAACCAGGGTTGACGGTCATAAGAAGTACATAATCGACCTCGGGCAGAACCTCTTCAAGGGTGCAAAGAGGCGTTGACGGGTTTAGAGCTACCCCAGCCTTCAAGCCGTGGTCGTGAATGAAATGTATCGTCCTATCCAAGTGATTGTCCGCCTCGATATGCACCGAGATCCAATTCACCCCGGCCCGAACCAGTTCTTCAATGTAGCGATCTGGTTCCTCGATCATGAGGTGCGCATCCAAAGGCATTCTCGTGATCTTGCGGATTGAGGCGATGACAGGTGGACCAATGGTAATATTTGGGACAAAGTGCCCATCCATCACATCCAGATGCAGAACGTCCGCTCCTGCAACCTCAACTGTCTCAATTTCACGGGCCAACTGGGCGAAATCAGCAGATAGAATCGAGGGCGCTATGGTTATATGTCGTCCCAATGCGAACTTCCACCTCCCGTTTTTCGGCTGAAGGGTAACATAGGGAGAACCCAGATTCAAGGTGAATGCCTTCTAAGTCTAAGAATTACGGAGCATTAAGGCCGCAAAGAAGCCGTCCCATAAACGAGTCCTGGGAAACGTGCGCAACAACCCACTTTCATCCAGAAGGGCTTCGACGCCCGCAGGATGTGAAGGTCTCACAATCTTGAACTCAGGGTGGCAGGCCAGAAACGCCAATACAACCTCCTCATTTTCCTCCGGTTCGGTTGAGCAGGTCGAATAGAGCAAGTAGCCGCCGCGCCGGACCGCATCTGAAACCGAATTCAGAATCTGCTCCTGAGACGATCGGAGCGCGGGCAATTGCTCGGGCCTGAAGCGCCATTTGATGTCAGGATTTCGCCTGAGAGTTCCGAGCCCGGAACATGCAACATCGGCTATCACGCCGTCGAAGGTTTTCCGGAATGATGGAGTTTTTCGAGCATCCAAGACGAGTATGCCGGGCTTTGAACCACGGAATCCGGACAGAGTGTGCGCCAGTGCTTTGGATCTTTGCCAACTCAGGTCGCTAGATACCACAAATCCCGTCTTGCCGGTGTTCTCGCAGAGAATTGCGGATTTGCCGCCGGGAGCAGCGCAGGCATCCCAAATGGACCACCCCGCAACCTCACCCAATAGATGCGGAATCAACTGAGACGCCTCATCCTGAATTCGCATGGGGAAGATCGATTCGGCAGGCGGTTTTTTCTTCTCGCCTTTCAAAATATATGCCCCCGGCACCAGATCTGAGGCTGTCGCCTCGACCATTGCTTCCAAGACAGTGGAATCCGGCCTTCCCGGAATCCGAAAGGCCATCTGCGGGATTTCATTCAACGACAAAGCGTATTCGCGCGCCGCTGTTTCTCCGAATCTTGCTGCCCATCTCTCCCACAACCATCGCGGCAGAGATACTTGAGCGCAGCGCGAAAGCGAATCTAAAAAACCTGCCTGTTGCCAGGGCCTTTCCCTCGCCAGTCTTCGGAGAATTGCGTTTACGAAGCTGCCGGCTCCGACCCCGATCCATCGTTTGGCCATTTCAACCGCGTCATTGACGAGCGCGTGATCGGGAATGCGGTTCATCTGCCACATTTGATGCAGACTCATCCTGAGAAGAACTTTTATCCGTGGATCGACCTTTGGCCATGGGCGAGAACTCGCTAGCGCGAGCACATGGTCGAGCAATCCCTGCCAGCGTAAGGTCCCCATTATCAGCTCAGTTGCAAGGGGCCGATCGCGTAATTCCAGCCGGGCCACGGCCTGAGAATTGACGGCATCGTCACTGTGGAGTCCTTCCAGGTCGATTTGGCAGAGGAGGTCGAAAGAAACCCGACGGGCGGGAGAAATCACAGGCTACAACTCCCACAATCAAATGACGAATCACGACTCCCAGGGTATCCTGGCAACATCGGAGTGACCGCGAATTCGGTATCTCAAAAGCAACGAATCTTGGAACTGCAAAGGTGGCTTTTAAAAACGCAACCACAAAAAACGCGAAGACTCAAAGCCGCAAGGACGCGCGAAGAATCTACCTGAGTTCGTCATTTGGGAACAAGGCCGCACCGGGCTGCAGGCGAGCGCCGCTGGCAAACTCCCGGCCTGTAATGCGACTCTTGCCTTCGAGTTTTACCTCGAGCACCTCCAGCACGCTCCCGCCGCCGCATTTCACGCGAATTCCAACTTCTGTTGGGCCCAGATAAGTACCCGGAGCGAGTGCGGCGTCGACAACACCGCTTTCCGGAATACTACGAAGGATTTGAACTCTCCGGTCTAGGAAGGATGTGAAGGCAAGCGGCCAGGGATTGAATGCACGGATCTGGTTGTGAATCTCCCTAGCGTTTCGGTTCCATGAGATTGCAGCCATCTCTTTGTCGATCCTGGGCGCCCATGTCGCCAAGCTATCATCCTGAGCTGCCGGTTGCAGCGTTCCCAAACGCAGGCCGTCGAGCGTGGGGATCAGGAGATCCGCTCCAACCATCGACAGTTGTGAGGCCAGTTCTCCCGCCGTCATCATTTCTGGAATCGCCACCTCACGCCTGAGCAACATCGGACCGGTGTCCAGACGCTCGTCCATAAGCATGGTCGTAACGCCGGTCATCGCATCCCCGTTAAGGAGCACCCACGTGACCGGCGCTGCACCGCGATACTTTGGAAGCAAGGAGGCATGGACGTTTACGGGCGCCACTCTCGCGCAGCGGAGCAGCCATCCGGGCAAAATCTGTCCAAAAGCAACCACAACGATAAAGTCCGGCTGGTATCTCTCGAAAACGGGTTGGTTCTCCTCAGCTTTGATCTTCTCCGGCTGATGAACCGGAACGCCGTGGCTTTGGGCGCATTGCTTGACTGGGCTCGGTTGGGACTTCCGTCCTCTGCCCGCAGGCCGGTCCGGCTGCGTAAAAACAGCACAAACCTCATAGGGACTGTTGAGAACCGCGCGCAAGGAAGGGACCGCGAACTCCGGCGTACCCAAAAAAACAACGCGCATTTTCTACCACTCGCCGGCTTTGGCTAGCTTTTTGATCTTATTGCGGATGAGGTTGCGTTTCAGCGGACTGAGGTGATCAATGTAGAGAATGCCGTTCAGATGATCAATCTCATGACTGAAGCAGCGGGCCAGCAAGCCTTCCGCTTCAATCCGGATTTCATTTCCATGAATGTCCTGACCCCGCACAATCATCTTGCGCGGCCGCACGATGACATCTGTAAACTCCGGGATACTCAGACATCCCTCTTCGCTCTTTTGCTCGCCTTCGAGAGATACGATCTCCGGATTGCAGATGGTGATCAACTGGCCGGGATCCTCACCCACCGAGAGATCGACCGTTGCGAGACGGATATTCAGACCAACCTGAGGCGCAGCAAGACCAATGCCGGGTGCGCTATACATCGTCTCGATCATGTTCTTGACGATTATCTCCAACTCCCCATTGAAAAAGTCCACGGGCTTGCTGACCGTCTTCAGCTCCGCCGCGCCGTATTTCAGGATTGGAAGTAGCATAAAACAAAGATTTTAATGGAGACGCACATTGTTGTCCATATTAAGCAGCAGGCAGTATGCCCATGAAACATCCGTTTCTACTTGGGATTTATCTAACTGCCGGCTGCCTACTGCCTGCTGATGCTTTTTTAATATGCGTCAAGCAGGCGCTGGTAGCTCGCGTAGTTCGCTTCCATTTCCACAAGCGAGTCGCCTCCAAATTTCTCTATAAAGGCGCGTGCGAGGACAATTCCCAGCATCGCCTCAGCGATGACCGCAGCGGCCGGCACGACGCAGGTGTCGCTCCTCTCGAACGCTGCATCGAAAGGCTGCTTCGTGTGAACATCCGCAGATAGCAGGGGCTTTTTAAGCGTTGGGATCGGCTTCATGTACACTCGAACCCGCACGTCCGCTGCATTGGTAATTCCTGCCTCCAGGCCGCCTGCGCGGTTGGTCTTTCGATAAAAGCGGCGCTTCTCGGCATCGTAATAGATCTCGTCGTGAACAATCGAGCCAACGCGCTGCGCGCCCGCGATACCCTCGCCAATCTCCACTGCCTTCGCAGCAGGGATGCTCATCAGCGCTTGCGCGATCTGCCCGTCCAGCTTGCGGTCCCATTGCGTGTGCGATCCCAGTCCCGGCGGAACGGACACGGCAACGACTTCGACAACGCCGCCCAGCGTATCCCCGGCCTTCTTGGCTAAATCGATCGACGCCATCATGCGTTTCTCAGCCTCCGGATCTGCGCATCGGAGCGGGGACTCCGGATCCACTGCAAGGATCTCCTCGCTGCTGAGGTGCTCGAACCTAGGCTCGACGCGTTCGGAGCCAATCGCGAGAACCTGGCTGCCGATACTGATTCCAAAGTGCCGCAGCAGGAGCCTGCAGAAAGCACCCACAGCCACTCTGGCTGCGGTTTCCCGGGCGCTTGCACGCTCCAGTACATCCCGGATGTCGTGGGTCTGGTGTTTCAGCGCTCCAGCCAGGTCTACGTGCCCCGGTCTGGGGCGAGTGATTGGCCGGATATTCGCTCCCTCCGGCACGGGTTCTGGAGACATCGGAATCTGCCAATGCTCCCAATCTCTGTTCCATATTATGAAAGAGATAGGACTACCGAGTGTCCTGCCGTGTCGAATTCCCGCCGTAATCTCTGTTCGGTCCTTCTCGATTTGCATCCGGTCGCCTCTGCCATAGCCCAATTGGCGGCGGTGCAATTGAAGATCGATGAAGGCAGTGTCGATCAGCAAGCCCGAGGGCAGTCCCTCAAGCACAGCAGTGAGGCACTTGCCATGGGATTCCCCAGCTGTGACGAAGCGCAACATGGCGTTAAAAAGATTCTCCTTTAATTCGTTAGTAAAACCACAGAGAGGGAGAGTTCACCGCAAATATACCTCGGCGGACTCTGCGTCTCTGCCGTTCATCAGAATCGCAAAAGTCTTCGACAGTCAAAAACTTAGAGCCACTCCGCATCCGCCTTTGCACTTGACTTACCAAAGCAGTGACAAATAAACTTCCGCTGGGTTGACTGGTTATGGCAAATCCACTGACAAGCGCGTTGGAAGCCCCCTTTCGGTTCATGACGAAAGCGCTTTGGGAGATCCAATCGTACACTTTTCTTAGCGCCCGGGCTATCGCGAATCTCTTTACCCGGCCCATTTACGGACGCGAAATCCTGCTCCAAATGGACCGCATCGGAGTAGGCTCACTCACGATCATCGTTCTTACTGGATTCTTTACTGGCGCAGTTCTGGGCATCCAGTCGGAAAGTGCACTCCGACGATATGGCGCCGTTAGCATAACCGGGCAGCTCGTGGCGTTGACACTGGTCAGGGAGTTGGGTCCCGTGTTATCGGCATTGATGTTGGCCGGGCGCATAGGATCCGGCATTGCCTCCGAGCTCGGGTCGATGGTGGTTTCGGAGCAGATCAACGCCATGCGCGCCCTGGGTACGGACCCGACACGCAGGCTGGTTACTCCGCGCATGATCTCCACCATCATGATGCTGCCACTACTCACCATTATCTGCGACGCAGTGGGCATCGGAGGAGGATGGATCATCGCGCGCTACAAGCTGCTCATCAGTTCGAGCCAGTACTGGTCGGACGCTATTAACACTCTGCAGTTCTCCGATGTCTTTGGGACGCTGATGAAACCCATCGTATTCGGCTTCATCATTTCGATGACGGGGTGCTATGTTGGCTTGCGTACGCATGGAGGCACCGAGGGAGTTGGTAGATCGACAACTCAGGCTGTGGTGAGCAGCTCGATTCTAGTGATCGCAGCTGACTTCTTCCTGAACAATCTCATCATATATCTCGCGCCATTCTTGAATCCATGATCGAGTTCCGGAACGTCACGAAGTCCTTCAACGACGAGGTGGTGCTCAAGGACATCAGCTTCAAGATCTCCCAAGGGGAAACCAAGGTTTTTCTCGGCGCCAGCGGCTCGGGCAAATCCACGGTCTTGAAACTCATCTTGGGGCTGATCAAGCCGGACTCCGGACATATTCTGATAGACGATCAGGACATTGCCCAGATGAGCGAGCGTGAACTCGTGCAGGTTCGCCGCGCGATCGGAATGGTGTTCCAGGAAGGCGCGCTGTTCGATTCACTTTCGGTGCGGGAAAATGTGGGTTACCGGCTGTACGAAGAAGGTCGTGTCAGCGAAGAGGAGATTGGAGTCGCGGTGCTGCGCCTTCTGGGATTCGTCGGTCTTGAAGATGCCATCGATAAGATGCCTGCCGAGCTCTCCGGCGGAATGAAGCGACGCGTAGGCATTGCCCGCGCACTCTTGGGTACTCCGAAAGTGGTCCTCTATGATGAACCAACCGCCGGATTGGATCCCATCACCAAGCGAACCATCGTCGAACTGATAATAAAGCTGCGCGATCTGGAGGGTGTGACAACCGTATTCGTGACCCATGATCTGCCTTCTGCGGCAATAATCGCCTCCGAGTACGCGGCCCCGGATGAAGATGGCGACATTCGCTTTTATAGAGGCGATGAATCCCTTTGTCTTGCGAACGTGCATTTCATCATGCTCCACGAAGGCACCATATGCTTCGAGGGGAGCTACGAACAACTCACGGCAAGTAACCAGCCTTACGTAAGGATTTTTACTTCCTGGTGAGCAATGCACCAATCTCGGGAAGAGACCCTTAAAGACACTTTGAGGCTTCGAGTCTTAGCGGTGGCGTAGTGAAAGCCGCCGCCAAGGCACGAAGGCCCGCGAAAGGAAAGGAGAAACATGCCACAGAAAACTCAAGTATCCATGGCCCAAATGAAAGTGGGTATTTTGGTCACGGTTGCTCTTTTATTGCTGGCCGCCCTGATATTGCAGCAGAGCTGGGGCGTCGACTGGTTCAGCCGCTCGGTCAAGGCTATTACTTACTTACCCGATGTGGGCGGCTTGAAGCCCGGCGCGCCTGTTTGGCTCGCGGGAATAGAAATAGGGAAGGTGCGTAGGGTGACCATTGTTCCCCCCGAAGTTTTCGCCGGCAATGAGCCCTTCTTCCGCCAGATCGCTGAGATTAAGAAACAGATTGAGTCGGTTGATCCCAGGCTGCCAAACGCCCCGGACATGATCGCCGATTTACAGGACAGGATCCGCAATCTCAAGACGGATATCCGCATTGTCGAAGTCCAACTGGATATTCGAAGCCAATATCTCAACAGGATGAGTAGGGATTCTGAAGTCAGCATCGAGTCCAGGGGTCTCATTGGCGATTCGTTTATCGAAATCTCCGCGGGCACTTATGGAGTCCCTCCTGTAAAAAGGGGCGATTTCTACTTGATCGAAGGTACTCAGAGGCCAGGCTTCCGCGAGATAATGACCGGAGCCAACGATGTCATCGCCAACTTCGGCGTGCTGTCCAACCAATTCAAGAACATCGCCATGAAAATCAACCCCGAGAAGGTCGGGTTGGGGCTGGTGGAGATTTTGCAGGACATGCAGGCGACCCTGCGCCAAGCCAACCACACATTTGCACGGGCGACCCTCCTGATCGAAGATCTGCGCAGCGGAGAGGGGACGATAGGCAAACTCGTTTCTGATCCCTCCCTATATCAGCGCATGACCCAGTCGCTGGAAAGATTCAACAAAATAGCAGATCAGATCCAGAACGGCTCGGGAACTCTGTCCAAACTGATCAACGATCCAAAGCTGTTTGATAACGCCAACGAAACGCTGCGAAAAGCCGAGGTCGTGATGGACCGTATAGAGAAGGGAGAAGGCACCGTTGGCAGGCTGTCCAAGGATCCGGCTCTCTATGATAGCAGCAAGCAGGCTATCGACAGATTTGCCTCATTCGTCGACCAGATAAACAAGGGGCAGGGCACCTTGGGCAAGCTTCTCAAAGACCCAGGCCTGTACAACAACTTGGACCAGTCCGCCGCCGAGATCACTAAGCTTATCTATGACTTAAGGCAGGATCCAAAGAAGTATCTGACGATCCGCTTCCGTCTGTTTTAGACCTTGACATGCATTCTGAATCTGTCTAGCCTAAGCCAATGATTAGCAATGCCATCGGTCGCGGAGGGAAATTCATTCTCGACCGGCTTGTGATGGGTCTTTCCTTCTTCAAAATCAACCCCAACCTCATCACCTTCACAGGAGTGGTTATCAGCTTTTGGGCGGCGTGGAAGTTCGGGCACGGCAAATTCTTCCAGGGCGGCCTGATTGTGATTCTCGCAGGCCTCTTTGACATGCTTGATGGCGAGGTAGCTCGTGTCAGCCGATCAGAGACGCGCTTCGGGGCCTTCTATGATTCGGTTATTGACCGGTACTCGGACATCATCATTCTTCAGGGACTGATGGTTTACTATGCCCGAAATCAGCGGCTTGGGTATGTAGTGCTGGTCGGCGTTGTGTTCATGGGCGCAGTCCTGACCAGCTATGCACGCGCTCGTGCCGAGTCCCTGATTCCGGCCTGCAAGGTGGGCTTCATGGAGCGTCCGGAACGGATTGTTCTCCTAATCATCGGGGCACTGGCCAACCGGATGGAGGCTGTTCTGTGGGTTCTTGCCGTGCTGGGCAACTGGACGGTAATCAACAGGATCTACTACACCTGGAAGGAACTTCCCAAGCCTGAGACCAACGGCACTGCCGAATCCATCCCGGTCGACACCTACCACAAGCAACCTACGCTAGAAACCAATCTGAACTCAACTAGCGCGACGACAACTCACTGAATTTTTTGAATTTCCACTCCGCTCGGCAATTTCTGCTCGAATTTTGATAGTGGAATCTGAACGTTGAGCTTCTCATCTGTGAAGCTGACCAGCAAATAATTCCTGCTTGGCTCCTGAAGCTTCTGCTGGATCGGTATGCCAGTGGATCTCTTGATCCACAGCGTGATAGCAGAAAAATAGGCGGCATCCGAAGGGTTCTTCGGTTTCAGGACCAGCACGGAACAGGGAAAGCCCGCAACCGCCTCCGTCCCCTGGAATTTGATGTCGAATTTTTCCTGCAGCTTGCCCGGCGACTGTCCCAATCCCAAGGCGAGATATTCGGCCTTGTCCTTGTTTTTTCCAAGATTGTAGATCTGCGCCTGTTTGAGCACCGGCTGGTAATAGGTCGCAACGCCACCCTTGATCGTAAGAATGCTCGGACCCGGGTCGGTGATCTCCTGGCGTAAAAGAGCCGAGCCGTCTTTGGCGCGCTCATAATAGAATTCCCCCGTTTCCGGGGTGTCGAATTCTTTGAGTACCGCGGTGTAATGTTTCTTCGAGATATGAGCTTCAAAACTGTGGAAGGTCTTGCCGACGCCCTCCATCTGCTTCAACACCTGGTTCAGCGCAGCATCTTCCTTCGTCTGAGAGTAGACGTCGGTTGCCGTCAGCGCGAGAATCACGATCATCACGCACCACAGAGCCGCAGCGGTTACCGGGAAAACAGCTCTGCGCGGCATTACTCTCCCTGTTCTCCGTGTCTCTGTGGTGGTGCTTGAGTCTTCGTTTGTCCAGAATTGGAGTTCTTGCCGACTGTCTGGCCTGAGGTGGCCTGAGGTGCGCTTGGCTTCTTTGGCGCGAAGCAACTGGGCGGCACGAAGAATATGAACGCCAGGATTAATGCGCAAATAATGTCATATTGGAGTGTTCCCCGCTCATAGGACCATATGAGCAAGTTCTTGGCAAGTCTGCCGACTTTTGCCATCGGACCTTAAGATCTCCCACTCACATTGGCTTAGAATAGCCCTTCGAGTTCAGGCTCATAGGTCAACTGCAGTGTGCGGTTGAGGATCTGCCCATCCCTCATTTCGATTACACGACTGGCCATCGATGCCGCCTCCGGATCATGAGTAATCATGATGATAGTCTGTTTGAGCTTTTCGTTCAGTTCCTGGAGGATGCGCAAAACGACGCGCGAGTTGCGGGAGTCGAGACTGCCGGTTGGCTCGTCAGCCAGGATAATGGCTGGATGGTTTATGACAGCACGCGCGATGGCCACTCGCTGCTGTTCTCCGCCCGAGAGCTCGGTGGGACGAAAGTTGATTTTGTCCTTAAGCCCCAGCATCTCGATGATCTGGTCAGCACCATATGGGTTCAAGTGCCCGTTTCCATGAATTTTCTTCGCCAGTTCGATGTTCGCCCTGGCGGAGATCGCGGGCAGTAGGTTAAAGCGCTGGAAAATATACCCGATTTTCTTGCGCCTTACGGCCGTCCGCTCGGAATCGGAAAGCTTCGAGATGTCAGTACCGTCGATGAAGACTTGTCCCTGTGTAGGTTGCATGAGCCCGCCGAGCAGGTGCAAAATGGTTGACTTGCCGCAGCCCGATGGCCCCACGATCGCTACGAACTCACCCTCGCCGACTCTGAGATTTACGTTTTGCAGAGCCGGTACTTCGACTTTGCCCGACCTGTAGATCATGGTCAGGTTCATCGTCTCAATCACGCACCTTGGGGCTGAGTCGTTCATATCTCTCCACTCCCTACTCATAGCTCAAGGCCTTGACTGGATCCATTCGGGCTGCCTTGTAGGCAGGGTACAGCGCCCCCATGGTTCCTCCAATCAAGCCCAAGATGCAACCATTGAAGACATCACCAAGAGCCATCGCTACTTGCAGGGTCGGAAAGGCAGCAATGATAGCCTTACGAATGATTTCACTTATACCAATGCCGAGTAGGACCCCCAAACTAGATATCATAACAGATTCTTTGAGAATCATGATAACGATAAATCGACGCGACGCACCGAGGGACTTCAGGATTCCAATCTCCCGCGTTCGTTCGAAGATTGTTGTGTACATTGCCAGCAGGATCACCATAAAGCTCAGAAGCATTGAAACCAGCACGACCGTGAAGCGGAACTCCTTCAGCATGGGCATCCTCGTTCCGGAGAGCAGCGATGCCTCGTCTCTTGTGCTGGTAAGCGTATAGTCCGGATAAGTGCTGCGGAGTTCCTTTTCGACCGCCTCCGCGCTGGCATCGGGAGCCACCTTGATGAACATTATCGTTGCCATGCTAGGCGTCGTATTCATCTCCTGAAGGGTCTTGAGGGGGACGAAAACCCGGACGACGGCCCCCGGCCTGCAGATTCCGCTGATGGTAAACTTGTGATTCAAAATGATAAGAGGCGAACCCGGGCCAACCTTGTGAGACTTGGCGAAGAGATCGTCAACGATAACCTCATCGTCCTTCAGGGATTCCGTGCCCGAGATGATCTGGAGGCGGCCCGGCAGTTTATCGTAGCTCTCCAGGTCGATGCCGAATACCAAGCCGAAGTCCGCTGCATTGAACTTGGCCAATACGGGTGCGACCGCATAAATGCCCGGCACTTCGAGGAGTTTGTTCGCCAGTTTGGCCGGCAGCGCGGCACCGCTAAATGCATAGAGGACCGAGGACCCGCTTGCCTGAAGGATGAAATCTGCACCGACGCCCATCGTCCTCCCAACGTAGTCGTTGAGAGTGCCGGAGGTGATGCCTCCAATGATGAGCATGAGAACCACTCCGAGCGCCACGGCCAGAACGCTGATGAATGTGCGAGTGGGGCGAGACCTGATGTTTGCTGTTATGAGGCTTTCCATTATGAATCCTTGCTCTTTGCCCTCTCTATGAGTTGAATACGCCGAGCACCCGGAGGTGGTGTCAGGATAAATGCATCATCAGGCAGTTTGGGATTCATGCGCCAGTTCCTGAACTCCATGTCCAGGGAGTATCCATCCAGCGGCCGCTCTATTCGAATTGATAAAGGAAGAAGCAGCCCTTCCGCCGGTGAGAAGTTAGCATAATGGATGATGCCTGTCAGAGTGCCCTCGCCGTCATAAGTCTGCTGGCGAGCAATGACCAGGTCTGCCCGTTCAATCCAAAACTTCCGTACCGGTGTCAGCCTGTCATTCCCAGCGTCCTCATATGCCGACAAGACATAATACTTTGCTGCAGCGTCCTGATCTTCCTCCATAGCAATTCGGTAGCCGGGCACTCCGATCGGAAGCCTGGGCTGCAGGATCGCTTGGAAAATGTCGATCGGACGTGCCGTGAAGGTGGGGCTCGCGCTTTCTCCCTCGACTCCCAGCTCTTTTATGCTGTTCTTCCCCACGAAAAACCTGTTTTCGCTCGGGATCCAGAGCGAAAAAGGATCGGCGATGGAAGCAAGCTCCAAAACCGGGGTTTTCATCAGAGGATTTTGAACATTCAGACGAATCGAGTCCGGACGCCGCAGCAACACATAGCCCGGAACGCTGCGATACTGTTGCAGCTTACCGCTCTCCAGCTTTCCCGACCGGAACGTCACGCGCATCGCGGTGGAGGAGAGAGACTGGATCCTGTTGCTATAGTCGTTCACCAGGATTACAAGTTGCTGGAAGGTAGCTGTTTTCGCTTTGAGAATTCGGCTGGGAACCTGCAACTTCACGGTTTTTTTCGCGCACCCAGCGCCAAACAGCGCCGCCATGGCGATAAGAACCATGGAGCTGCCCGCAATCAGATTGACAACCCTACGCCACCTCGATTTCACTTCAATCTCAAAATCTCGCATTGTCTCTCAACAGCCGCCGCAATGGCCGGCTGAATCTAACAGACGGGAGGGGACTTGTCAACGCCTTGCCCCAGCTAGGTTTAGCATTTTCAAGTATTTCGAAGGAATCCGGCCACTGCCGGACTCCCTCAACATTCACAGGCAAGCTGCGTGCCACCCCCTGCCTTAAAGCATAACTCCGTTTGACGCTTAGGCTTGGACACACGTTCCGTCGCTTCGTTTATATCCTGGGTGCAATTGGAGACATCAATTGATGGGAGTTTATGCTCCCTGAACCCCGCGTCTGCCGGCGCGCAAGCGGCGGTGGATTCCATGTCTGCGTGGTGTTCGGGACGTACATCGTCATTAGACAACGACGATAATGTCATGCGCGCTTGCCAGATCGCGCGCGGCCGGCGTAACGATTGCCTTGGAGGATATGCAGATCTTCTGGCGATTCTGGATCGCAGAGCGGACATCCTGCTCGCAGACGAAGTCCACAGGCTGTACAGCCAGCTCTGGATTGGCAGGTGCCACGTTCTCTGGAGCCGTCGGCATCTCCTTTGTGGCGCCCATCTTTTTTTCCGGCGCAGCGGGATTAGCCTGAGATAGGCTTTCGGATTCAAGCCCTACGCCTTTTGCAGCCAGATAAGCCTCCACCAAGGAGGCCACCGCCGCTCTCAGCTGGTCATCGGAGGGAGAAGCCTGACCGGGGTGTGCACTCGTCTGACCGGCCTGCATCCAGGAAGGAAATACTTCGACTGTTTCCGACGCAAGTCGCTTGACCTGAATCAGGTGCAACGGCGTGATGTTGTCTGTCGTTATGTTGTTTCCATACGTTCCACAACCTAACGTCATCGAGGGAGGCAGGGCCGTCGACAGGCCGATCGCACCGTGAGTTGCGGGCGAATTTACTATTATCCTGAACGCCGGCTTTTCCAGTCCGAACTGACGGATGATGTTCGGATCCTGACAGTGCAATGCAAGCGTGTGCCCCATTCCGCCATAAGCCAATACCTGCTTGCAAAGCTCGCAGCCCGCGCGCCAGCCGTCGACAACGTAGTAACTGAGAATGGGAGAGAGCTTTTCACAGGAGAGTGGAAACTCACTTCCCACTCCCTTCAAGGGAACCACCAGCGCCTGCGTGTCCGGATAAACCTCAATGCCGGCCTTCTGCGCGATCCAAAGGGCGGACTTGCCTACGATCTGAGGATTCAATTTGCCGTTCTGCTGGATTGCGAACGCTTCCAGCTTGCGCGATTCCTCTTCCGTAAGAAAGAACCCATTGAGCCGTTTCAGTTCCGCCACGACCTGCGACTCGACCGGCGCATCCACAATCAGCGACTGTTCGGACGCACAAACCGTGCCGTTATCAAATGTTTTGCTGGTCAAGACGTCCTTGACTGCTTTGGCAATGCTTGCGCTGCGATCGATATAAGCCGGAACATTGCCGGGACCCACGCCGTAGGCCGGTTTCCCAGAACTGTAAGCCGCCTTCACTAGTCCCGCCCCGCCTGTCGCAAGGATGATGGCGACTTGCTTGTGTTTCATCAACTCTTCGGTCGCCTCAAGCGTAGGCATCGTCATGCAGCCAATCAGGCCCTCCGGTGCCCCCGCTGCTACTGCAGCTTCGCTGCAGATACGCGCCGTCTCGACGGTGCAGCGCGCCGCGGCAGGATGCGGGGAAAGCACAATCCCGTTCCCCCCTTTGAGCGAAATCAGGCATTTAAAAATCGCGGTGGAGGTGGGGTTCGTGGAAGGAATCATTGCAGCAACTACTCCCATGGGAACCGCTATCTCAGCGATCTTGCGAACAGGATCTTCCGAGATGATTCCCATCGTCCGCAGCGGAGTGATGTAGGCAGCGACTTTCTCACAGACAAAGGAATTCTTAAGGTGCTTATCCTCAGCAATGCCGTAGCCTGTTTCCTCGACGGCAAACGAAGCGAGGCGCCGAGATTCCTTGAGAGCCGCATCGGCAATCGCCTTGACGATTGCATCTACCCGGGACTGGCCCTGCTTTTCGAATAGCTTCTGAGCCTCATAGGCTCTGCCTACGAGATCACGTACTTCCTGGACGGACTGGAGGTCTTTGTCGAGCAACACGCGATTTCAGGCCAGAGAGCGCTCGTGATCGATACTGATGCCCTCCCCACCTGCCCTTCGGTATGTGCCGGAATTTACTTCTTCTTGCTTTCTTCAGTCGGTGGAAGGATCTTTTCTACTTCATTGTGCGGTCGAGGAATGACATGAACGCTTACGAGTTCCCCCACCCTCCGGGCAGCGGCAGCGCCCGCATCAGTGGCGGCCTTGACCGCACCCACATCTCCCCTCACCATGACGGTTACATATCCCGCGCCGATGTATTCCTTACCGATGAGAACGACGTTGGCTGCTTTCACCATGGCGTCGGCTGCTTCGATGGAAGCAACCAGCCCCTTGGTTTCGATCATCCCTAGAGCCTCATAGGACATCATCCGCCTCCCGCGTTTATGCCAACAGTGCCATGAAAGTAGCACAGCCCGCGCGGGGACCGCAACCAAAACAGTCAGCGCTACGAGTCAAAAAGGCAGAGCGACCAGAAACGATAGAGTATCACCCCTGAACTGCTTCCTGCATGCTTCCCGCTGCTTGTTTTTTGTTCGGGTTTGACACTCTGCGCATCTGTATGTAAAATGACAGTTTGTGCGCGCTTGAAGCCGCAGCACCAACCTAAATCAATGCAGGCTGCGCAGACTGAGGCGTGCTTACCAGCAGAAGTGTTAATTGCCGCTGCGTTTCCGGCTTATGGAATCCCTGGCCACATATCTCAAATCCGCTCGCGACAAAAAGAAAATCACCTTAGCGCAAATGGCCGGGGACACGCGGATTAGCTTGCGGCATCTCGAGAGCCTCGAGGAGGGCCGCTACGGCGAACTGCCGGGCGGAATGTACAACAGGGCCTTCTTGCGAGCCTACTGCGATTACGTCGGCATCGATCCCGGGGAGGGCCTCGCCCGCTACGAAGTCGAAACAGTTCCCGCAGGAGAAAAGACCACAAAAGCCAAGCCGAAGATTCCCCAGGTTAACTCCGCTTTCAAACCCCACCCTCTCGTTGTCTGGAGCGTGATGCTGCTGATTTCAGTAACAGGACTCTATTTCAGCCGTAAATGGATTGCCTCCATTTTTTCGCCCTACTTTTCGCATCCTTCAGCGCCCAAGATAGTGGCCGATTCCACTCCAGACTCTACACCAGCTTCTCCGACAAAGGGATCCACCACAGAAACTCCGCCTGTGCTGCCACCTCCATCGCCGACCACCGAAAATGCGAGCGAAGTTCCGTCCTCCACCTCTCCCTTATCTCCTGGAACGATTCGGCTTGAGTTTGAAGTCCTGCAGGAGTGCTGGGTGTCACTGGACCGCGACGGTAATCGCGTCCTCGAAAAGAAACTCGAGCCGGGAGACACGCAGTCATTTAATGCGACCGAGAAGTTCTACCTGGTCCTAGGAAATGCGGGCGGCGTGCGGCTGAAGATTAATGGCAAGCTCGCAAAACCGCTCGGCAAAAGCGGTGCGGTCGTGCGCGTGCTGATAAACGAGCAAAGCATCAAGGATCTGGTCGAGAAAGCCACAGGCTGACTGTATGGTGCAGGCCGACATTCTCAAGTCGCTTAACGATGGCTCTGCGCCTAAACACCTGAGAATATTCGCGGCGCAGGGCCTGGCTCCACTGCCTCCGCGGGAAATGCTGGATCTTTTGGTGCGCCTGTCTGAAGATGCCGATTCGCAGATCGCATCCCAGGCGTCGCATACCCTGAAAAACTGGCCGGAAGACCAGATCCTCAGCCAAGTGCAGGCACGAGACTGCCACGTGCGAGTCCTTGAATACTTCGCCACGAAGGCCGCCGCCGCCGCGATTCTCGAAGCAATAGTCCTGAACCCTTCTACCCCAGGGAGCGTTGTAGCGCAGCTCGCTTTGGCCTCTTCACCTTCCCTGTTGGAAACGATCCTTTACAACAGAGTCCGCCTCCTCGAGTGTCCGGAGATTTTGCAGAACGTCAAGCTGAATCCATCCATCACCGGTGAGGCCCGGCGTCTTGTTCAAGAAATAGAGGTCGAGTTTTTCAGCAGCAAGAAGAAGCAGTATACGGTCGAGCGATCCGCGGAAACGGTTGCTTCATCCGCGCAGTCCGTGGAACTGGAATCCGAATCCCTTCCCGAGGATCTCTGCCTGGAAGGACTTCCCCTGGATCCTGAAGAGCGCGAGAGCGCGATCCTTGAACGCCTGGCCAAGATGACGGTCCGTCAGAAGATCTGGCACGCACGATTCGGCGCGCGTGAGGTCCGCGCAATTCTCATCCGCGACTCTAACAAGGAAGTGGCCAGCACCGTGCTCCAAAGCCCCAAGTTGACTGAAAACGAAGTCGGGGCGTTTGCCGCAATGCGCAGCGTGTCCGATGAAATCCTGCGGCAGATTGGCAACAGCAGAGAGTGGACACGAGGTTATACCGTGATCCACAACCTTGTGAAGAACCCGAAAACGCCTCCCTTGATATCGCAGCGCATGCTCTTTCGTCTCCAAACCAAAGATCTGAAGCTTCTCACCCGAGACAGGTCTATACCGGAAGCCGTGCGGCGAAATGCTCAGCGAACCCTCAACGAACGTTCCGCATCGAGAAACGCCCTATGAGAACCCCCCATCCACGAATACGCCGAAAGCCTGCCCATCAAATGCAACTGCCGGGAGAGGCCATTCTGGAAGCCGCCGGCGAGAAAATCGAATTGCGGAACCGCAGGATCCCCCATCAGCAGATTCTGAGGGCACTTCAGGGTACGGCAGAAGACTCCCATAATCTCGTGCAAGTGTATCGGCTGCAGGTGTTGCCGATCAAGACGAGGACAATTCACTTGCTTGGCAGGAAGGGGCCCGCAAGAATTATCAACACGCTGCTGGGCTTCGAAGTCCAGGCTTCTTACAAGCGAATCCACTGCCCGGATAGGGTGACTGCCCATTATCTCAAGCTCTTCACGGAGCTGGGCTGCCACACGATCAAACTTCCCTATGACCCCACGGTCACCGCTCGCCTCATCCCGGAATTCGAGGCCGCGGTGGAGCGTATTGTGAATGGTGTTCGAACCCTGTTTCCGGAGAGTCGAGCGCTCCAGGCATATGTGCTGCGCAAGCTCTACGGAATTATCCGCTCTCGGCTCCGCAGCGAATGATCGTTGAACTCTTCTCCAGGCCTGGATGCCATCTCCGGGAGGAAGCTAAGGGCTGTGAACCGCGAACTTCTCCGTCATTGTTTTGGGAGCAAATCTTTCCTCACTACCTCCAGGTCCTGACCCGGGGACAGCAGCCGGACGAGCCGGCCGTTGCTATCGGTCGAAAAAATCCCGGTCCAGATGCCCACAAACTCAATCTTGAAGTTGCGGACGGCCATAACACCGCCGGGATATTCCAGTTTGGAGTCTCCAAGATAAGTCAACGCGAGTGGGATCTCGCTGCCAATGAGCGGAATGAAGTTGTGAAAGGATTGCCTACCTCGCTTCTTTAAATCGTACTTGCGGCTGAGGTAGTCGTACTGGTGATAAACGCTGAAGTCCAGGATCACCACGCCCGGCTGCAATGGAGCCGAAACCTCGCTGCTGTGTCCTCCCCGATTCAAAATGCGCGTGATCTGTCCGTCTTTGACATTGATTTCGTAGGCATCGTGCGAATCGCCGGAGGTGTATTTGTAAGAATAGTGCAGTGGCGCCAGGTTCCCTTTGGCCAGGTGCATCGTCGTAGTAAAGGCCATGCGCTTGGTTTCGAGTCCATCGGAGATCAGGATCTCATGCTCGGAAACCGCCAGGAGACTCCCATCCTTCTGCGTTGTCTCCGTAATCTTTTCAGTGCCGGCGGGAGATCCTTTGAGGAAGATAGCGTAGGTCTGGCTGTATGCGGGCGTGGCGTCGGAAACTGCAGGAGTACTTGAAACCCCCGCCAGCAACAGCAGCCACAGGAAATGAAAGCTCATGGACTCCACCGATTACTGCGTATGATCTTTGCAGCGGGAACGCGCACCAGCGCGTTGTTGCGCATTGCGCCGAAGGCGGAAGGGGGAAGTTGCTCACGCACAAACGCTATGATCTCCTCCACCTGGTTCTGCAGTTTCTCCATTTTCTCCCGCATGTTGAGAATGACCTCGACGCCCGCCAGGTTTACCCCGAGATCGCGCGTCAGGCTGAGGATCACCTCGAGACGATCAAGATCCTCTGGCGTGTAAAGACGCGTGTTTCCATTGCTGCGCGATGGTTTGAGCAATCCGAGGCGCTCGTACAACCGAAGCGTTTGCGGATGAATCTTGTATGTCTCCGCAACGGCGCTGATCATGTAGCCTGCTTTCTTACGCGGACTCACGAACCACCTGCCAGTGCAAATGACGAATGTCGAATTAGGAATTCCCCGAGTCTTCTCTTTATTCGTCATTCGTCATTAGAAATGGGCCAGGCTTGCCCTCGGATTCTCGGGATTGAGGCGGGCAAGCTCCCGCAGTATCTCCTTGGAGCGTTCGTCGGCGATCCTCGGCACAACGACGCGAACCTCCACAATCTGATTGCCATGCACATCGCCACGCAGCGAAGGTGCGCCCTTTCCTCTCAGACGAAACTTCTGACCGCCTTGCGTTCCGGGAGGAATCCGCAGGAGTGTTTTACCTTCCAGGGTCGGCACCTCTATCTTGGTGCCCAGTGCGGCCTCCGTCACAGTTATGGGAACAGTGCAGGTGATATCGTTTCCTTCCCGCCTGAAAAACTCATGCGGACGGACCGAGATGATGAGATACAAATCGCCCGGCGGACCTCCGAACCTCCCAGCCCCTCCTTTTCGGGGAACCCTCATTCGGTGGCCATTGTCGACGCCCGGCGGAATCCGAACCGTGAGCGACTCTCTAATCGGAACAACTCCCAACCCTGCGCAAGTGGCGCATTGCCCGCCTATCCGTCCCGTGCCGCCGCAGGCCCGGCAGGGTCCTGAGAAGCGCATGACGCCATGAGATTTGATTTCCTGTCCGCTGCCCTGGCACCGGCTGCACACCTGCTGACCCCTCAAACGCTCCGTCCCGAAGCCTTGGCACGTCGAGCACGTTTCTGATCGATCTACCGTGAGACGCGTAGCAATTCCGCGAATACCCTCTTCGAAAGAAACATTCAAGTGGTGTTCCATGTCCTGTCCCTTTTCGGCATCACCCGGGCCGCCTCGCGGCGCACCCCCGCCGAAAAGGTCAGAAAAGATGTCGCGGAAGCTGCTCTCGCCGGAGCCAGCGAAGTCCGTCCCCGAGAAGTCAAAGCCTCGCGCAAAATCCGAGAATCCCCGACCAGGCCCACCCGTTGGCTCCTTGAAATTCTCCGAGTAGAAACCGTACTGGTCGTACATCGTCCGCTTCTTCTTATCGCTTAGTACGTCATAAGCCTCCTGAATCCTCTTGAACCGCTCTTCCGCGGATTTGTCACCCGGATTTACATCCGGATGATTCCTCCGGGCTAGGCGCCGGTAGGCTTTTTTGATCTCCGGCTCCTTGGCATCTCGCGGCACACCCAGGATAGCGTAATAGTCTTCCTTAGCCATGGTTTATTGGCCAGCGCGCGAGGACTGTATGGGAATATTTTTCGACTTGGAGGCCTTGGGGATTACCAGGTTAAGAACCCCGTCTTTCAAACTTGCGCGGATATCGGCACCGTCAATGAGTTCCGGAAGTGAAAAGGTTCGGCGGAATTCACCGCTTATTCCTTCCAACCGGCAGTAATTCTCCTCGGCACAAAGCGCATCGGCGCGGCGTTCGCCGCGGATTGTCAAGTCAGAACCCGAAACCTCGACGTGAATATCCTCACGCGTCACACCGGGAAGCTCCGCGTTCAGGATATAGTGGTCGTCTGTTTCATAGATATCTACGGGGGGAACCCACGACAAAGACTCACCCGCCATCGCGTCCTCGCCGAAATAACACTGATAAGCGCGGTGGAATGCAACGGCTTCCGGTATCCTCTTTCGCGGCTTGCTTCCCACGAAGCCTCCTGGAAACAGGCGGATCGCTGTGGATCCGTCTTCTCCTATTTGTTCTCATCCATGTCTACATACTCGGCGTCGATGACTTCCTCCTCTTTCTTTCCTGTTCCTGACTTCGGCTGACTTCCCCCGCTCGTGCCTGCGCCAGCGCTACCCGAAGGGAATGGTGGCGTCTGCTGCTGGCCGGCTGTGCTCTGGTACATGACCTCAGCCAGTCGATGCGACGCACGGGTCAATTCCTCTAGAGCTGCGTTGAGCTCGCTGGTGTCCGACGAGGAGCTCTCGAGCGCTCTCTTCGCATTCGCAATCGCCGAATCGAGCGAAGATGCCTCAGAGTCGGAGATCTTCTCGCGGTTCTCTTTCAGGATCTTCTCGGTATTGTAGACGAGACTGTCGAGTTTGTTCTTGGCTTCGATTCTCTCGCGATTCTTCTGGTCCTCGTCGGCGTGAGACTGCGCATCCCGCGTCATCTTATCGATTTCCTCCTTGCTCAAACCACTCGAAGCCGTGATTGTGATTTTTTGCTCTTTGTTCGTGCCAAGGTCCTTGGCCGACACGTTTACGATGCCGTTGGCATCGATGTCAAATGTCACCTCGATCTGAGGAACGCCGCGCGGTGCGGCGGGAATTCCAACGAGGTGGAACTTGCCTAGAGTCCGACTGTCCTTTGCCATGGCTCGCTCGCCCTGCAAGACGTGAATTTCAACCGATGTCTGGTTGTCGGCCGCGGTTGAGAAAATCTCCGATTTCCGAGTCGGAATGGTGGTGTTGCGCTCGATGAGCTTGGTCGACACACCGCCGAGTGTTTCAATGCCCAGGGAAAGAGGCGTCACATCCAAAAGGAGCAAGTCCTTCACATCACCGGCAAGCACGCCCGCCTGAAGCGCAGCTCCAACAGCAACGACCTCATCGGGATTCACACCTTTGTGTGGCTCTTTCCCGAAGAACTCGCGCACGATCTGCTGAACCCGCGGGATTCGGGTCGAGCCGCCCACAAGTACGACCTCGTCTATATCGCCAGGTTTCAATCCGGCGTCGGCAAGAGCCTGCTTGGTTGGCGGCACGGACCTCTGTAAGATATCTTCTACCATCTGCTCGTACCTAGACCGGGTCAGCTTCATGTTCAAATGCTTGGGCCCTGTGGCGTCCGCTGTGATGAAGGGAAGGTTTATTTCGGTCTCCATCAGAGTAGAGAGTTCCATCTTGGCTTTCTCGGCCCCCTCTCGGAGACGCTGCAACGCCATTTTGTCCTTGGAAAGATCAATGCCCTGGTCCTTCTTGAACTCGCCAATAATCCAGTCCATCAGGCGCTGATCGATGTTGTCCCCGCCGAGATGTGTGTCGCCGTTGGTGGACTTCACTTCCACCACCCCCTCACCCACCTCCAGAATCGAGATGTCGAAAGTACCGCCGCCGAAGTCATAGACGGCAATGGTTTCATCCTTCTTTTTGTCCAAGCCGTAAGCCAGCGCGGCGGCAGTAGGCTCGTTTACGATACGAACCACGTCCAACCCGGCGATTTTTCCGGCATCCTTAGTGGCCTGGCGTTGGCTGTCATTGAAATACGCTGGAACTGTGACGACGGCCTTTTCCACTTTCTCCCCAAGGTACTCCTCGGCCGCTGAGCGCATCTTCTGAAGGATCATGGCCGAAATCTCCGGCGGCGCATAAGTACGATCTCCCATTTTCACGTGCGCGTCGCTGTTTGGCCCGGCGAGAACCTTGTATGGGACGAGCTTGGCCTCCTCTCCCACCTCACCCAGCTTGCGCCCCATGAACCGCTTGATCGAGAAGATGGTATTCTCTGGATTCGTAACCGCTTGACGCTTCGCAACCTGTCCCACGAAGCGCTCGGCGTTTTTTCCAACGGCAACCACAGAAGGCGTAAGCCGGCTTCCCTCCGGATTCGTGATCACTTTTGGCTCGCCGCCCTCCATGACCGCGACAACCGAGTTCGTGGTGCCGAGGTCAATTCCGATCGTTTTACTCATTTTGTTCCTCCCTTAGGTTCCTTCGTCATAGCAGACAAAGACGAGTTCTTCATGATTGCTGTTGGATCAATCCTGTTATAAGGACATACTGCACCATTTAGTGCCTATCTTATATATGATGTGAGTGAGTCATTGTCAACCCCTCTTAAGGAATTACCATAGAGTCACGAGGGCCACCGGTAAGTCTTGCATTTGACTGTTTCCCTCTGCGAGCTTTAAGCCGCAATTGTTTCGTTTCCAGGAAACGATTCTGATCGGCTTTAGAATACACAATTGGAGAGAAGCAGGCAGAAGGCAGCAGGCAGTAAAAGCACAGAAAGAAAAAACATCTGGGTTAGATACTGCCTGCTGCCTACTTGAAACCACAGTCAAGAGTCTCTCCAGACTGATTGCTCACCACCGTTTCAGTTGCGGCCTTTGCCTCATCAACAAGTATTAAGAGCCGCGACCGGAGCGGGGATGTGACACAATACTGTTCATCATCCCCGCTTGCTTCGCGCCCGGCTCTGGACGATCCATCACGGGACCGCGCAGATATTGCTGGAAATACATCCAGCTGAGGGCTGATAGCTGAAGGCTGACTGCTCAGCGCTGCCGGCTCGGGGGCTAAACCGCCCTATTTGGTTGCGGCTGTCGGCCGCGCTGCGGTATTATCTGGGGCTATGCGCAGGTTTGTGATCTATTTCGCGTGGTTGTTGGCAGCGGCGTGGGCGCTGTCATCCGACTATGTTTTCAAAACGGTTCAGGTGCTTCCTATCGAGTCCTATCCTGCTCGTGCCACCGTCGGTGCGGTTACAATTGCTGCAGATCCCTACGCCACCGACGAGCGCTCCTACACAGCGTTCGATGTGAAGGATCTCAACTCGCATGGCTACTTTCCGGTTCACATCATCATTCAGAACTCCTCTCCCAACTTCGTAACGATTCGTACCAGAAACATCCTGCTCGAAACTGGGGCCGGCCAAAAACTATACACGACGTCTGCAACAATCGTTGTTCAGGATGTCATCAAGGCGGGTTTTGTCAGCAAACTGCCCAAAATGAAATCCCATGACCCGTCTACCTCAACCAGAACCGGGTCGCCGCTTTTGGATTTTACTGGGAAGGAGCTCACGAATCGACAGGTCGAGCCGGGCACCGTGTCCGACGGATTCATCTTTTTCTACACTCCGGAGCCCAAAAAGAACCTGTTCGCGGGCAGCAAGCTCTTTATTCCGGAACTCGTTGATGAAGGTACCCGAAAGGCCGTGGGTCCTTTCTCCATAGCGCTCGATCCTGCCACACCGGCCGCAGCAAACAAGTAGGCGACCGAACGCCGCCACAAAACCGCTTTCTGGCTGGCTGCGTTTGCCCTTCGTCTTCAGGAATTGCAGTTTTGGCAACGCACCTTTGTTCAAAAAGAAGCAGAAATGGCACGCTACACTATGGTATTCTAACAATCTGTTTGATCGATATCAGAGCCCGAGAGCTTCGTCCCCATAGGCCGGATCAGTCAACGCATTGTCTAGTTTTGTTTGCCATCCTATCACTTATCCGGGCCGATGCCTTAATTCAGTAGTCTAGGCACCAGAACGGCAAGCCTATGAGCATCCACCGCGATGTAGCCGAATGCAGGCGTGCGGAGCAAGCCCTCCGAGAAAGTCAGGAACTGCTCCAGGATTACCTCGAAAACGCAAATGACATGATTCAGAGCGTCTCCCCGGAAGGCCATCTCCTCTATATCAACAGGAAGTGGCGCGAGGCACTGGGATACAGCGAACAAGACTTGGTGCACATGACCGTCCTCGACATCGTAAGCCAGGACTGCAAGGCTGAATACCAGTACGCGCTGCAACGAGCTCTCTCGGGCGAAAAGATCGACGACATGGAGTCGGTCTTGCTGGCCAGGGATGGAAGCAGCATTTTTGTACGGGGAAGTCTGAGCCCTCGCATCGAGAACGGAAAGGTCGTTGCGGTTCGCGCCATCTTGAGTGATGTCACTCAACATAAACGCGCCGAGGATGCGCTGATCAGGGCTAGCGAGGAAGTCGCGCGCTCAGTTGCCGAGCTCAATGAGCGCACCCGGGAAATCACCCTGCTGAGCGAAATGGGCGACCTGCTCCAATCATGCCATGAAGCGGAGGAAGCCTACCGGGTAATCTCTTACTCCATGCCGCAACTTCTGCCGGCTGTTTGCGGCGCAGTTTGCGTGGCGACTTCATCCGAGAACATACTCGAGACGGTTGCCATGTGGGGAGAGTCCCGTGTCACGGAGCGCATGTTTCATCTGGAGGATTGCTGGGCGCTCAGGCGCGGCCGCATGCATTTCGTCCAGGATCGAGATGCCGTCTTGCGCTGCAAGCACCTGGGGCTGGCCAAGCCGGCCCAATATCTATGCGTGCCGCTCACCGCGCAGGGGGAGGTCTTGGGTGTGCTTCACCTCCAATCCAACCCGTCGGGGTCCGACCGGGATGCCGAAGTTAACCTACTTCCCAGCTCAGCCCCGCGTCTTGCCGTTACTATAGCCGACCGTATTTCATTGGCTCTCGCCAGCATTAAATTGCACGAGGGCTTGCGCCAGCAAACCATTCGCGATCCCCTCACCAGCCTCTTCAACCGGCGCTACATGCAGGAGTCTCTCGACCGCGAGGTGCGCCGCGCAGTGCGCAGCAAACGGCCGCTTGGCATCGTCATGCTCGACATTGACCACTTCAAGAACTTCAATGATTCTTTCGGGCATCACGCCGGCGATCTCATGCTGCGCGAGTTCGGCAAGCTGCTGACAATTCACGTCCGCGGCGAGGATATCATCTGCCGTTATGGCGGTGAGGAATTCGTTCTCATCCTGCCGGAAGCTTCCCTGGAGGCGACGCGCCTCCGGGCGGAGGAACTTCGGAAGGCTGCTTCCTTGTTGAAGCTGGAAAGCCAGGGGCAATACCTTGGAGGCGTCACGATCTCCATTGGCGTAGCGGGCTTTCCCGACCACGGCGAGAGTGCCGAGTCCATCATGCGAGCCGTGGATCAGGCGCTCTACCGCGCAAAGGCTGAAGGCCGGGATCGCGTCGTGGTGGCCCGTGGGATCAAAGACCGGCCTACGCTAACCCAGATGCCCAACCGCAGCTAGCTCCGCCTTGTCATGTCCAAGCCAGCCTCCGCATTGTTTCAAGCGGCGGCACCATCCCGCACTCCTATGAAAAAAGCGGGACAGGCACCTTACTGGGGGTAAAAATGACGAATGAAGAATAACGAATAAAAATAACCGCTGAGGTATTCGTCATCCGCAATTCGTCATTCATTGTCCCCTCCTGCAGCAATGTGACCGTTCCCATTGTCATTCTCGGTGGTGAGCTGCAGGATCATGAAAACTTGATGGTAAGTTTTTGGGGCTTATCTAGGAATCGTTTACTATGCGCCAGGGGCGCAGAACGGGTTTTGCGACAGAAACTAACTAGTAATATGCAAGGTAGCGGTCGAGTTCCCACGGGTGGACTTGGCCGATATACTCCTGCCACTCCGACCGCTTGGCTTCGATAATGTGGTTTGATATGTGCGAGCCGAGCGCGGTTTGCAGGAACTTGTCTTTCTCGAACGCCCGGATCGCCTCGCTCAGGTCGCCAGGAAGGTTTTGAACACGCAGGCGGCTGCGCTCCCTCTGACTCATGTTGAAAATATCTTTATTTACGGGCGGACCGGGATCCAGCATCCTGCGGATGCCCTCCATGCCGCTGCTCAGAATCGCCACAAGGCAGAGGTAAGGATTACAGGCGGGATCCGGAAGGCGAAATTCGCACAGGCTGCCTTCTCCCCTTCTCGAAGAAATCCGGATCAGCGGACTCCGATTTGCTTCAGACCAGGCAACGTGCGTCGGAGCCTCGTAATTCGGTACCAGCCGCTTATAGGAATTCACCAGGGGATTTGTGATCACCACCATGCCGCGAGTATGCGCCAGCAGGCCGCCAATGTAGTGGAGCGCAAGCCCGCTGAGCCGGTGTTTTTCTTGCGCGTCGAAAAAGGCATTCCGTCCATCCTTGAAGAGCGCCTGGTACAGGTGCAGCCCGGAGCCATTCTGGCCGAACATCGGCTTGGGCATAAAAGTCGCGTGCAGAGCGTGGTCCAGCGCAATCTTGCGCACAACGAAACGGCAAGTGCTGATGTTATCGGCTGCCTCGACGGCGTCGACCATTTTAAAATCAATCTCATGCTGGCCGGGTGCGACTTCATGGTGCGCGCCCTCGACGTGGAAGCCCATGCGCTCGAGGGTCGAAACCATGTCCCGCCGTGCCTCCTCGCCGCGGTCGATCGGAGCGAGGTCGAAGTATCCGCCGACGTCGTGAGTCACGCTCGTGGCCTTGCCGTCAGCGCTTCTCAGGAACAGGAAGAACTCCACCTCAGTTCCAACCATCAGAGTGTAGTCCTGCTCAGCGGCTGCCTTGACCGTATTCTTCAGAGCGGTGCGGGGACAGCCGGGAAAAGGTGAGCCGTCCGGCAATCGCACATCACAGATCATGCGTGCAACCTTGCCCCGGCGGTCCTCCCACGGAAATACACAAAAGGTGGAGGGATCGGGCAGGAGAATCATGTCCGACTCCCGGGCGCGGAAGAAACCGCCGATCGACGACCCATCAAAGACTACCTGTCCCTCCAGCGCCCTCTGAAACTGAGGCTCGGGAACCTCAACGTTTTTGATTGAGCCGAGTACGTCGGTGAATTGAAGGCGAATGAAGCGCACTCGCTCCTGCTTTGCCAATTCCAGCACCTGATCTGTAGTGTTGCGCTCTGCCATATTCATCCTTCCTGCTTATCGCAGCTCAGTTTGGTCGGGCGGTGAAAGGGGCCAGGGATCGGAACCAGGGGTCGGAAGCCATCGATTGGAAGATTCAGGAAAACGACAATCAATGATCTGCCTTGGTTGCGCATTTGCCTCACCTCATTTACCTAAATGTTGCATAAAAAAGCGCATGACGGCAACGGCGCAAAGGGGGAATCGCCAGATTTCTCGATCCTCCTATGGTCTTACCGGGCATAACATAACGCCACGGCGCGAATACACGATCTGTACATTCCATCTCCTTCATCGTGTGATATAGGCCAGGGGCATTTGGAGCGCTCCCAAGCATGGTCAGGTTGCCCAAATACGCAACTGGAAGGTTTACTCAATCGCAAGTTACTGGGCCTCTGACCCTGGACCCCTGCCCCCTAAAATGGTTACGATGAGTAGAAGTATTTCTCCACGAGGGAGCGGACGGTCTGGGCCTGATCGTCCCAGTCGGAGAGAAGGGCCTTGCACACCGCTAAAGTGGTATCGCCCCTGTATCCCAGTGAGCGGGCTAGCCGTGCCAGCAAAGGTGATTCCCGCGAAATCTCGCGCAAATTCCACTCCTCCATAAGTTGGTAACGATTCTCCACACGACGCTGAAAAGAATGAGCCTCCAGTATGGCATTCCGCTCGCTCTCGGAAAATGCGCCGGCCTCCCAAAGCGCCTGGGCAGCTTCTGCCAAACCTGGAGCACGCACGCTCGCATGCTTCCCACCATGCCGTACTTGGAAAAACTGCACGAGAAATTCCAGATCCGCTATTCCGCCCCGCCCATATTTGAAATCGATGTATATGCGACTTTCCTTGTTCTTCTCGTTCTCGATCCGTCGCCTGATGTGCCGGATGGATTCAAACGCCTCCTCGTTCCATGGGTAGCCGTAAACCACTTCCGAAATGAAGGTGTTCCACTGCCGCATCGACTCCGGCGCCGGATCGATCAGCCGCGCACGGACCAAGGCCATTCTCTCCCACGGCTGCATATAGTGGTTCGAATACTCGAAGAAGCTCTCCCACGTTCGCGCAAGAAGCCCGGAAGATCCCTCGGGCCGCAGCCGGAGATCGACAGGATAGGCAACGCCCTCTGAAGTAACCGAGGCCAGGACTTCGAGCATGGACTCGACACGGCCGTCCTGCTGTTGCTGGATGTGGGCACGCATTTCGGCCGAGGCGTGCTTTGGCGGATCGTTGTACAGAAACAGCAGATCCAGATCCGAGGAATAGTGCATCTGTTTCGAGCCTAGCTTTCCCATTCCGACCGCCCAGAGCTCCGGTGGCGCAGCCTCGGCCGTGTCCTTTGGGACCGGCCGAGTAAAATGCAGGGTTGCGCGGATGCAGGCCTCGGCGAGGTCACTCAGCTCCCGGCTGATTTCAAGCGCCTCTGCAAGTCCGGCCATATCCCTATATGCAATGCGTACCATTTCTCTCTGCCGGAACTTTCGCAGAACCAGCTCGCGCTTCTCGCCGCGCGGCGAGGCGCCGAGCCGTTCCTGAAGATCGCGGTACAAGTCGTCGGCGCTACGCCCCTCGTGAAGGAAGATCCCCCGCGCCAGGCTATCGAAGTATTCCGGATGTCGCGAAAGTATCTGATGGCAGCGATTGCTGTGGGCTAGCAGATTCGTCAGACGGATCAGGTGCGGCCTCCGAGCCGCCAGTGCCCTGAGGAAGGAGACTCGATTCCCGGTAGCTGCGGCGAAACTCTCGAGGTGATGCAGCGCCTGATCGGGATCGATCGAGTCACGAAGCGATTCCAGAAGCGGGAAAACAAACTCCAGGAAAGCTCTACGCTCTCCTGGAGGTAAGAGCCTCCCGGCAGGCCCGAGCGCCAGGAGGCGGAGGTTCTGCCAGGCTTTTTCGATATCTTTAAAGCCGTATAGTGAAAGCAGCTCGCGCACGCGCTCCCTGGGTGTCCGGCCGCTCAAAAGGTGGGCAAATTCTTCCACGCGCTCCGTCAGCCGCAGGTATCCCGGGCTAAGATAAATCCTCTCCAGGGCGCACCGAACCTTCCCGCGGTAGACTTGTAGAACGGCGAGAAAGCTCTCCGCTGCGGGCTGATGCATATCCTGAAAGCCCAATCCGCGCGCCAGCAGGGAAAGTTCCGCCTGTGCCTGGGGTAAGACGGCTCGCGGCGTCAAGGAGCGCAGCTGAAGCCTGTGCTCTGAGATCCGCAGGAAACGATAGGCCAGCGACAGGAGCGACTCTTCTCCTTCGAGAAGCACCTTTGCACAGCCGAGGGCTTCAATGGCTCGCAGCGTGGGGGCGGCACGAAGCTCCGGGCGGCTCCAGCCGCAGGTAAGCTGCAAGTACTGGACGTAAAACTCTATGTCGCGAATCCCGCCGGATCCCTGCTTAAGGTGTGCCTTGCCCGGCTCTGACGTATATTCCTTCTCCGACCGATGTTTGACGCGCTTGATTTCCTCCAGTGCGGAGTCATCCATTTGTCTGGCAAACGTGAACGCGGCCAGAAAGTCCTGCAGGCGTCTGCCTAGATCTTCGGCCCCCGCGACGAAGCGAGCTTTGATAAGAGCTTGCCGTTCCCACGGCTCTCCCCAGGACTCGTAGTAGCCCACCATGTTGTCCAGCGTGGGGACCAGTGGGCCGGTTTCTCCGTGCGGGCGCAGCCGCATGTCGACGCGATACAGGAATCCCTCCGGCCCCGGTTTTGACAACGCCTGAACAAAGCTCTCTCCCAGCCGCGTAAAAAAGCGCAGCTCCTCGGGGGCCTCTGAATTGCGCCGGCAGAAGATCAGATCGACATCCGAGCTGTAGTTGAGCTCCTGGCCGCCCAGCTTCCCCATCGCAAAAACCGCGAATCCTTGACTGACTGCGGGTACCCTCGAATGTGCAGGCGTATCCAGCATGATCGACTGCAAGCAATGGGACAGAGCCATGCCTATGATCCAGTCTGCCAGAGCGGAAAGCCGCAGGACAGTCTGCTCGAAGTCTGCAAGACCGGCTATGTCCAGGAAGGCGATCTCGAGATACTCCCTCCGCCTGAAGGCTCGCAGGCTTTCGATAGCCTCGGATGGAGCACCCTCCTTAGCGCACCATTCGTCCCAGGCGAAATCGTAATCATGACCGGCAACAACACTCCCCTCCGCGGTGAAGTATTTCTCCGTCCGAGCCCGCAGCCAGGCGAGCCACTCGGGATGAATGCGCAGACCATCGAGCATCGGCGGAGATATCACAAGGAGATTGCCAAGGGAGATGAGGAAGGCATCCGAACTTTGTTCAAGCTCGGCTGCAACCAGAGACGAACACTCGGCTAGGATCTCGAATGAACGCAGCGCTATTTCGGGAGCAAAACTGCCGCGTGCTATTTCCTCAAGTCTGCTGAACACGGCCGCATACCGATTCTTCGTGCCTTCGCGTTGTCCTCAAGAGACAACACGAAGGCACGAAGAACACAAAAAGCCA
>Ga0315277_10001198_pt1 | contig 38336 bp, 34 predicted proteins | sample YL17G05_15_MG_FD_203695 | JGI IMG/M metagenome (GOLD analysis project Ga0315277, IMG submission 203695) | Sediment microbial communities from Yellowstone Lake, YNP, Wyoming, USA - YL17G05_15 | ecosystem: Environmental > Aquatic > Freshwater > Lake > Sediment | place: USA: Wyoming | collected...
AGTCGCCGCCCACTTCGCCCGTCGGGAGGTAACGGTGCGTGAATCGCAGCGTGCTCGTTTCCGGCGTGGCCGTGGCGGGGAAGACGGGATACTGCTGGGGCAACAGCGTGAGTTGGATCTCGCTGGCCATCTTCAGGTCGTCCTCCATCTGCACGTTCTTGCGGCGGAGTTCCTCCCGGTTGCGGGCGAGCGCTTCGTTGGCTTTGCGAATGCGTTCCTCCGCGAGCCGTTGCTCGGTGATGTCCCAAAAGATGCCCTGCAGGCCGCTGATCTGGCTGTAGGCGCTGCGGAGCGGTGTCTTCACGACTTGGACGTAGATTTTCCGGCCGTCCGGCAACTGGTGTTCTTCCACCGTTTCGTAATTCTGTCCCGTCGCCATCACCCGGCGGTCGTCGGCTTGGTATTTCTGCGCCAGCTCCGGCGGAAAGAAATCCGAGTCGGTCTTGCCGATAATATTCTCCAACGCGCGGCCCAGTGTGCGGCAGAACTGCTGGTTGGCGAACGTGAACCGCCCGCGCAGGTCCTTGCGGAAAATGTTCTGCGGCAGCGTCTCCACGAGTGAATGGTAAAGCGCCTCCGAATGGCGCACCTTTTCCTCCGCCACCCGCCGCTCGGTGATGTCCTGGACCGTGCCCTCGTAGTACAGCAACTGCCCGCAGGTGTCGCGGATCGCGCGGCAGTTCTCGGAAATCCAGATGATGCTGCCGTCCTTGCGGAAGATGGGTGACTCGAACCCTGCGATAGTGTCGTGCTCCTCCATCAGCCGCATGAACTCCTCGCGCCGGCCCGGCTGCACGTAAAGCGAGTCGCCGATGTTGGTGATGCCCTGGACCACTTCATCCGGCGAATCGTAACCATAAATCCGCGCCAGTGCCGCGTTCGCCAGCAGGTAGTGCCCGTCCGGCGTGGTGCGGAACAGGCCTTCCGTAAGATGATCGAACAACCCGCGGTATTGTTCTTCGGTTTCGCACAACGCCAGTTCCGCCTGATTGCGCTCGATGGCGTAACGCAGCGCCCGCAGCAACCACCGCGTGTTGAGCTGGTCCTTGGCCAGGTAGTCCTGCGCCCCTGCATGCACGGCCTCGACCGCCACCGCTTCGTCGTCTGCCGTGCCCAAAACCACGATGGGCACTCGCGGCGCCGCCCCGCGGAGCACGGGAATGTTCGCCAGCCCGGCGCCGTCGGGCAGGAAAAACTCCAGCAGGATGACATCAAACGCCGCTTCCTTCAGACGCCCCAGGCTCGCGTCCAGTGACGGGGCGACGGTCGTCGTGCCCACCGTTTCGGGCGCCTGTTTGAGCATACCGCAAAGGGCGTCCGCGAGGACGGCGTCATGCTCGATGAGCAATACCTTGAGCAAGTCCGGCTGCATGTGAGCTTCGATTCCTGGCCGGAGCGCCCCGTGCGCGCCTCCGGGTTCGCCTTGAACATGGCAGCAACCCCGCCCAGTCGCAAGCGGATTGGGGCCGCAGATTGCTCACGCCCGTCTCCCAATTTGTACGACGCGTGAGACATGAAGCCGCTTGCTTGATAACTCAACCCACGACCCTTCGGTCCCTGTCCGCTTCTGTGGGGGAAGGTCAGCCGTGCCTCAACCCCACGGGCGAAAATCCCTTTGGTGCCATTCGCTGCGGAGCCGACCAAAACGGAGGGTTGAGAAGTTCTGCCCCGGCGTATAGTGTGTTGGCAAATGACTTTGTTCCGAAGTCATGCTTTGGCGGGCGCCATCCTGGCTCTGCTCGCGGCGGCGGTCTTCCTCGGGATTGACCTGAACCGGTCGGGGCGCGAGGAAGTCCTCCGTCAATTCGACGCGTTTCAAGTTCTCCTGGCGCGACAACTGGCCCACCAGGCGGCGGCGTATCTGGAAGAGCGCTCGGAACACCTTCAGATTCTGGCCCGGCTCGCTTCGATTCAGACGGGGGATGCGGCGAAGATTCCGGCGGACCTTGCGCTTTACGACCCGGCCCCGAAGAACGCGCAAAACACCACGATCACGGTGCTCGACACGGCCGGGACGGTCGTCTTCTCCACCCGCGAAAGCGCGGCGGGGTTGAACTGCGCGAACCGCGATTTCTTCCAGTGGGCGACATCGAAGAAGAACCGGGGCGCGGTCTTCGTTTCTTCTTGGACGCGGGCGGCGAATCAATCAAAAGTCACGCCGTCCGGGAGTTCGTTTCTCCTGGCCACGCCACTCTATCAGTCAAGTTGGAGTTCTACCTCGCGTCGCTCGGTCCAGACTTGGTCCGGGGTGCTGGTGATGACCGTGGATTTGGAGACGGTGCTGACCAAGCATCTGGCCACCTTGGCGCCCAAAGACAGCCACGCTCGCGTTTGGGTCATGGACCAGGATGGAACCGTGCTGCTGCAACCGGAGCATCCCGAGATGGTGCAGAAGAACGTCGTTCGCGCGGGGCCCCAATGCGCTCAATGCCACGTGTCGTTGAACTTCGCGCGGAAGATGCTGGACACCCAGGTGGGGGCGATTGAATACAAGTTGAAGGATCACGTAAGGAAGCGGGCGGCGTTCGTGCCCATGCGGTTCGCAAACGCGTCCTGGGTCATGGTGGTCAACGCCCCGTACGACAAGGTCACGGCGTTTGTCGGGCAGTCGTACCGCAAGACGCTCCTGCTCCTGGGTGCCGTGGCGGCGGCGCTGAGCCTGGCCTCGGTCCTGGTTTACCGCATCAACCTCTCGCGCGTCCGGGCCCAGGCCGAGGCCAGGGAATGGCAGCAGAAGCATCAACTCGAAGAGCAGGTCCGGCGGGCCGAAGAACGCTACCGGACGCTGTTCGAGCAGTCGCCCGATGGGATTGTGATGATGGACCCGGACACGCTGCAACCCATTGAGTTCAGCGACGCCGCGCATCGTCAGTTGGGATATTCGCGGGAGGAATTCGCCGCACTGCGCTGGAGCGACGTCGAGGCAAACGGGACGCCGGAGCGGACCAAACGCTGGGTCGAGCAGTTGCTTCAGAGAGGAGAAGCGCGCTTCGAAACGGAACACCGGACCAAGCAGGGGGAACTTCGCCAAGTTGAAGTCATCGCCCAGACCCTGAAGTTGGGCGACCGAACCATCCTGCATTGCATCCACCACGACATCACCGAGCGGAAGCGCGCCGAAGCAGCGTTGGCCCACCACAGCAAGCAATTGGAGACCTTGCACCAGCTCAGCCTGGGCATCGCTGCGGAGACGGAGACCGGCGCCCTGTTGACGACCATCACGACCCAGACTCTGAAACTGTTTCGGGGGACCGACGGAGGCTTGTGGCTTTACCGTCATGGGCGCGACGTGCTGGATTGGGTGGTGGACTCTGCGGGCGCGGTCGCCACCGACGGTGTCTCGTTGCGAAAGGGAGAGGACCTGGCCGGCAAAGTTTGGGAGGCGGGTGTGCCGCTCGTCGTGGCCGACTACCAGCATTGGGAGGGGCGGATCACGCAGATCGAGAAACGCCCGTGCGCTGCGACGATGGCCGCGCCCCTGGCCTGGGGGGATACATTCGTCGGGGTGCTCCAAGTGGGCTCCGACACGCCGGCGTGTTTCACGGGCGAAGACGCCGCCTTGCTCGGGTTGATTGCCACCCAAGCCGCCATCGCCATCCGCAACGCCGCGTTGCTGGAACAGGTCCGGGCCGACGACGCCACCAAGACCACGCTCCTGCACGACGTGAATCACCGTGTGAAGAACAACCTCTCGCGCCTGCTCGAGATCATCCGGCTGGAACGCGAGCGCGCCCTGCCCGCGGCCACCGAGTGGCACGGCGCCCTGAACGACCTGGAGCACCGGCTGCGCGGGATGGAGGTGGTTCACGGCATGCTCTCCACGGCCCAATGGCAGCCGCTGCCGCTCCACGAGTTGGTGACGCGCATCGTGACGGCGGCGTTGAGCGGGTCGCCGATCCGCGACCGGATCCGTGTCTCCGTAGTGGCCCCGTCTGAACCGCTGGCGGTGGTCCCCGAGCAGGCGACCGCTTTGGCCTTGATTCTGAGCGAACTGGCCAGCAATAGTGTGAAGCACGCGTTTGGACAGCGGGCCGAAGGTCACTTGGAAGTGCGCCTCCGTGTGGAAGACAGGGCCAAGGGCCGCCCGCTGATCCGGCTGCAGTATCGGGACGATGGTCCGGGCTGGCCGGAGGCGGTCTTGCACGGACAGAAGCGGCATGTGGGATTGCACCTGATCCAGACCAGTGTGCGCAGTCCGCTGCGGGGCGAACTCGTGCTTCGCAATGACGAAGGGGCGGTCGCGGAACTGGTGTTCAAGCTGGCGCTGGTGGAATGAAGCGGAAGTACCATGATACAGAAACTTAAACCCATTGAAGTGCTCATTGCCGAAGATGACGCGCTGATGAACGACGGCACCGCCAAACAACTCGAGCGGCTGGGATACGTCGTGGCCGGCAACGCCTACGACGGCCCGCAAGCGGTGGAATTGACCTCCAGCCGGCGCCCGGGGGTCATCTTGATGGATCTTCAGATGATTGATCCCGAAACTGGCCGCGAAGATTCTCAGGCCGGACTCAAGGCCACGCGGGCGATCCAGGAGCGTTGTCCCGCCCCCGTCGTTGTGCTCACGGCGCACGAGTCCCCGGAACTGACCTACGCAGCGAGTGAAGCCGGGGCGAATGGCTATCTCGTCAAGCCGGCGGACGACCAGGAACTGGACCGGGCCATCACCATCGCGCGCGCCCGTTTCCGGGATCTCGTGGCGCTGCGACGCTTGATCTCCGTGCTGCAACTCCGCAATGAGAAGCTGCAAGCGACGATGACCAAGGCGTGCACGCTGAGCGGTTTGGTCACCGTTTGTGCGAATTGCCAGAAAGCCCGGGATGGAGAAGGAGCTTGGGAGGAGTTGGAGCATTATGTCCAGGCGCGCTCGAACGCCACCTTCACCCACGCGCTCTGCCCGGGTTGCGCCAAGGAGCTTTATCCGGACATGTTCCCCGGGATTCGGAAGCTCTGAGGCGGGCACACCCGCGCCCAAACTCGGCAGGGGTGAAACCCCTGCCCCAACCCTCGTCCGCGCTTCTGGCTGTGGTTTGACCATGATGGACGGATGCCATCCGGAGCGAGGGCTGCCGTATTGGATGTCCACACGAAAGCGCGAAGCTGTCCGATGCGAGCAACGAACCGGGCGCCGCCCCAGGCGCGCCGGCTATCGGCAAAGTCTGCCGGTGCGTCCCCCTCTTGGAGCAGGAGGCAGGCAGCACTCCTTCAACCTTCCTCTGGATGCGTTGACATCGTTCGTGGCAGCATGCTAGCCTGCACCCGTTCTGACGGGTATGACCGCGATGTTGAACCAACACGTTTTGGTGCTCAACCGCCTCTGGCAGGCCGTCAACATCTGTACGGCCCGGCGGGCGCTCACGCTTTTGTTCCAAGGCCACGCGCAAGCCGTTCTCAACCGCTCGGACGGTTCGTTTCAGACCTTCAGTTTTTCCGAGTGGCACGATCTCTCGCAGGCGGAGCCGCACCCGGAAAGCGTGGCCACCGTCAGCTTCCGCATCCGCATCCCCCGCGTGATCATGGTGCTCTTTTTCGACCGCATGCCGAAGAAGGAAGTGAAATTCACGCGGCAGAACATCTTCGAGCGCGACAAGAGCACGTGCCAATATTGCGGCGGCGTGTTCGACCGGAAGGATTTGAATCTCGATCATGTCATGCCGCGCGATCGGGGTGGGCCGACTTCGTGGGAGAACATCGTGTGCTCGTGCGTTGGGTGCAACACCCGCAAGGGCAACCGCACGCCGCAGGAAGCGCACATGCAGCTCATCCGCAAGCCGAAGCGGCCGAAGTGGCGTCCGTTCGTGCAGATCAACCTCTGCCTGCCGCAGCACGACAGTTGGAAGCACTTCATTGACCTGGCGTACTGGAACGTCGAGTTGGGCGAGGATGTCGCTTCGTAACGAGGCTGCTTCGCAACGGCGCCCATACGCACCCGCAGAACTTCTTCGGGTCAGCCTTTCGCCGGCGCCTTCGCCGCTTCGATCAGTTCCCAGAACTTGGGATTCTGTTGGAGCGCTTCATCCTCCTCAACTTTCAGCCCATGGCGGTAGAGAAAATCCTTGAGCGTGTGCCGGCTGAGGATGCGATGCACGAGCACGCCGAGTTCGTGCCGCTCGAAATAGATGCGGTAGTCGCCCACGCGGAAACGATGCAGCGTGCGCCCGCCGCGCTCCAGCTTCCCGAAATCATCCAACTCCGTGCCCACGACCTGCTGGGGCAGGCCGCGGAACTCACCGAGAATCTGGAGTTGCAATTCCTTGGGCATGCGCGCCAGTTCAGCCGCGCTGGTGGGCGTAAAGATGATTTGAAACACTTTCATCGCTCGGCTCGGCGTTGGCAGCGCGTACGGGAATCGAACCCGTCTCACGGCCAACGTGATTTTGCGTGGTTCGGACTGGTCGTAATCATTGGGGTTTCAACCAAAGTGCAGGGCGTTTCCTGCACTACTTGCACTAAAATAGAATTGATGATTATGGCCTATCTCTATCATAAAAACCGCTCGCCGTATTGGTACATCCAGTATCTCGATCCCGACAGAAAAAAGCACGACAAATCCACCGGGTTTCGGGCCGACGATCCGAACGACACCATCAAGGCAAAAATCCTGCGCGCCGAGATGGAGGCGAAGGAGTATCGGAGAGTGCCCGTCGTCAACGGCGCCGCGTGGGACTCCTGGGTCCCGAAATTCTTCGCGCGACATTGCGAAACCAAAAAAACACTGGACCGATACGAAGACGCCTGGAAATGGATCGCGCTCTGGTTGCAACGCCAGCGAATCCATTCCCCAAGACAACTCACCTACCGGCTCGGCGTCGAGTACGTGGACTGGCGGACCACTTTCAAAAAACGCACCGGCAAGACAGTGCGCAAAAACACGGCCATTCTCGAACTGAAGCTACTCTCGCTCATCATGGGGGAAGCGGTTCGCATGGGGCACGCGGATGCGAATCCGCTGGTCAGCATCAGAATCCGCAGAGAGAAGCCGGCCAAAAGGCCGGAATTGACCGACCAAGAGATTGTGGAGATCTGTCAAGCATTGCGCGAAGAACCGGAGTGGATGCAGTTATCCTTCGAGATCAGCCTCAACACCGGTTGCAGGCTTCGCGAGACGCGGATTCCGCTCGCCTGCGTGGACTTTCGTGAAAACAAGATCACCTTCCCCCATCCGAAGGGAGGCGAAGACAGGGCATTTTCAATCCCGATGCTGTCTGCGATCAGGCCCTTGCTGGAACGACTGGCGAACGAGGGTTGCCGATACACGCTGGAATTCCCGTTTCAACCGTCTTGGAGATGGCAACAGTTTTTCATCAAAGTGAAGAAACCCCACCTTTGCTTTCACTGTCTGCGGGTCACCTATGTCAATCGGCTTCGGCGCGCCGGAGTTCCTCGCGAAGCTGCCATGCGTCTGGTGAATCACGCCTCGGAACTCATCCACCAAATCTATCAGCGCGAGAAAGTTGAAGACCTTGTCCAATGGCGCGATGCGGTTCAGTTTCCAACTGGCGGTTCTGACGAAACATCTTCCAAAATGACGCAACAGTCTCCACCGGAAATCAAGAAAAAGGCGATTGATCCCCGCTCCAAAGCCACGGCATTGTCACAGACCGTTTCTGTTCAGACGATCCGTGAATGACGGTTTGGTCGCATGACTCGCGCGGAGCAGTACGAGACGACGCGCAAAATCAGATTCGCTGCCGCAACGCACTGCCACGTCTCGCAAATCCACCAGGTGCTGCACGGCCAGATCATATTTCTTCGGCTGTTTCGTGGCGATGAGCGATTCAATCTCAGCCCAGTGCTCCTCCACTCGCGTCGCGACGGAATCCAGATGCTTTTCGCGCGCCACGGCAGCCATCCGCTCGCGATGCGCCCTTTCCTTCTCGGTAAGCCGGGCCTTCTCGCGCCGGCTCGCTTCCCGGCGGCTTTCGGCAGCGGCCAGCAGTTCTGCCACCGTGCGGCGCGGTGGTTCGGCAACAGAGTCGCGCGCCGCATGTTGGCGGTTGAACCGGGACAGCAGTTCCGCGCCGATGTGCAAGTCGCCTCCGTCCATGAGCCGGACAAGCAGGCCGTCTTTCTCCTTCGTTGGCAGCGAGGCGACCCACGCGGCCATCTCTTGACGATTTGCCGAAGGAGTCCTCGCTTGAGGACTGGCTTGGGCAGCGACAGCGATCAACTCCGGGTCAATTCGGAGGAAATCAATGAAATGTGACAACGCGCCGGACAATTCGGCGAGATTGGGCGGCACTGCAGGCTCAGCTTCATCATCATCCAACGCTCTGTTCTGCACACCCAACAGCCAGCCCAAATACAGGCAGCGCACATCACCGCGCGCCAGGTCGGTTCGGAGTGGCATCAGTGACGAAAGCAGCCCTTCACCCTCGACCCAATCTCCACCAGCCTCATCCTCGGAAATGAAACTGAGAATGATTCTGCCCGACTTTTCTCGCACCGACGCAACATCCGTGGCGCAATAGAGACGCGCCGTTGTTGCCGAAAGCAATTTAGTTGGCAGCGCCAGTTGAAGAATTTGCGTTCCCCAACTCGCCAGATAAAGGAAGCCGTCGAAATATTTCTCCATCCAAACATCCGCGTTGCCCTTGAAATTCCCAAAAGAGTATTCGTTCACGAAGGTGGTTGGGGTGATGCGTGCGCGCGTGGAGTAAGCGCGCAGTTCCTGCGTTTCCTTTTCGCTGAGCCTGCGATCCGCCGTCTGAAACTCGTAATACTGGTACTCGCTCATTGGGGCAAACTCTCCGCGTGTTTGGGATGACCGCCAGGGGCTGGCGGATCAGATTCGTCCTGAATTGTGTAACCCACCGTTTCGTAACCGCGCACGCGCTTGACCGACCAATCCGCGTCCAGCACGTCATGTGCGCGGCGATCCTTGAAGTTCGCGCCCACGCCGAAGCGCGTCTCTGCTTGGATGGCGCGTGTGAGGCGATCCTGCTTTTGTTCCAGGTCGCGCAACGGGATGTCCAGCACGGTCATCTTCATGCAGCAAGCGATGTCCACGCCGACGGCGTAAGGGATCACGGCGTTCTCCGTGGCCAGCATGCCGCCGATGGGCAGGCCGTAGCCCACGTGCGCATCCGGCATCAACGCGCCCGCCACCGACACCGGCAACAAACACGCCTTCTCCATCTGCATCACCGCGTCGTGTTCGAGGCCTTCGCCCCACTGCCGATATTTCACCGGCTCGGCGCGCGGCGGTGGCGGCGCGTTGAGCAACGCCTTCGCGAACTCACCGCGCAACGGGTCGTCCACGAAAGCTGACGGATTGGCGACAATGGCCGCGACTTCCTCGTGCAACCGCGACTTGTCGCCGCCGCCGAGGATGAATTTGGAAATAAAATCCGTCGCGCGGCGGGTCGCCTGTCCCAATGGCACGCCGAGACGGAGAAAATCTTTGGTGTTCACAACAATCTTTCTCGACTTCAACTTTCTTTGGTCGGGTCTGTGGAAGAAATATCCCTGATTCCTTCGCAAACGGTTTTGAAGGCTGACGGCGACTGACATTTTACACCCGTCTTTTCATCAAAAAGTTGAAACGCCATGTGCAAATACTTTGCTGCGAGACAAAGAAAGTGAGCGTCTGCGTCAAGATTCGGCACATGCGGAACTTTATGAAAATTATGGAGCGGATTGGTGCATCGGCGCAAATTGTAGATGCTGACGTGTTGCCACATCGAATGCACGCCTGCGCTGTAAGGAGTAAAGCAGTGGTTATAGAATTCGAGTTCGCCAACGTCATCGGCCATTTGTCGCTGGTTCTCAGCCCACTTGCCTAAATTTACCTCCACGAAACAGCCGTAACGTTGACCGTCAATCCATTGCTCCATTGCCTTAACTGTCTGCTCTAACTGCGCCTGATCTTCGGTGGCAGAAGATGGCGTCGCTGCTCTTAAATGTTCAGCGCGAAGTTTCATTTGCCCAAGCCCGTAGTCGACAAACGCACCAGACCGTTCCATCGGCTTTTCAAAAATCCAAGCCAGATTCAAATACACCTCCGACATTGGTCGCAGAAAAAGTGGGGCGATGCTCCAATTCCACAACGTCGGAGATTCGGCTAGACAAGTCGCCAACGTCACTTGGCGAGCCATCAGTGCGCCTACCACGTCGTGAAATCCAAGTTTGGCATGGTCGATTTTCCAATTCTTCCATCGTTCGTCCAATTCAACCTTGGCTTCAGTGCAGAAGCGCTTAATCAACTTATAGGCGGCTTTGGGTTCGAGTGGTTTATCCATGTGCTTTTCCTCCGTCTAGTGAACAGCTCTCAATTTCCATCCCACGATTCCAGAACGTCACAGGCCATTTCGTCTTTGAATACACCTCGCCGTCGCCGAAAAAGGTGAACAGGGCACATCTTGCCGCTGCGGCAACTCGTCGAGACATTTCCGTTTCTGGATATTTTTCAATCTCTGGAAAATGAGCCAACGATAATCCCTCCGCCACCTTGAGACGCCCCGAGAGGAAGGCGATATAAACGACCGTAGCCTGAACCATGACCGCGCGACGTGTCTGTTTGTCGAAGAGGCCATTCAAAACATGCTTTAATGTCTTCAAGGCGATACCGGGATCATCCTGCTGTCCGGCTCGGGCTAGAAAACTGAGTGGGCAAGCAGGATAGAAGTGAAACAACGGAAACAGAGATGCTTGAACCAGAGTGAGCTTTCCGCTCGGGGAAAGTGACTCTCGAACGTCATCCTTTTCCTTTTCAACCAGCCCAGCATATTCCGATGCTCCGACAAAAAATCCAGCGTGACTTTTGGCAGCAACCTCGCTTGTGGTCTTGGCCAAATCTGCGGCTAGAGCTGTCCCCTCGTGTTCGCCCAAAACTTCGTGGAGCAGGCCGATCCAAAGCGTCTCAGGGATTATTGCATCAATCCAAGGAGTGTAAGAAAACGGCCCTACCGCAGCAACGAGCGGCGGAACGAGTAGTTTGCCTTTGTTGCGTTTCTCGTGGTCAGCAAGCACTTGCTTTCGTTTAGGCGAATTGCTGCTGGCCTCATGTTTGCCGGTTTGCATTTAAGTCTGAATTCAGTTTAGCAAGTTGCGATGGTTGCGACCATTTCTGTTTAGAGGAGAGCGAGCTTTGACGCCCTCCCTCCCGTTGTTTCATTCTGTCGCGCTTACAGGGCTTGTTAAGTTTTATTTCGTTAACCCAGGGCGGCGCTCGTTTTCACGTCGCTTGCCCAGGGCTATTTTCTTTCGCCCGTTCCGGGCTGCGGTTTGTTTCATTCGTTCAGGAACAGTTTCCATTCCGCGATGCCGTGGGCGTTGCGGAGGAGCGCCGTCACCGGCAGTTCCTTCGGCGCGCGCGGCACGTTGAGCAGCTTCAAGCCGGCTTCGTGCGGCAGGCGGTTGCCCTTGCGGGTGTTCACCTGCTTGCTCGACCACACGAGGTTTTCCCACGTGTCCGCGCCACCGCGCGAGCGGGGCAGGACGTGATCGAGGCTGCCCTCGTCCGGCTTCAGCAACTTGCCCGTGTATTGGCAACGGTTGCCGTCGCGCTCGCGAATGGTCTTCGCGCAGAGCTTCGGGCGCTTCTTCGGTACCTTGGTGAAGTTCACCGCCACGATGACGGTCGGGACGCGGATCGCACGATGTGCGGTACGCACGGCGTAGTCCTGCTCACGCACGGGGAGCGTGAGCCATTCGTCCCAAGTCACGGGACGGATGTGGCTCTCCCCCTCGATCTCCAGCGCCGTGGCGACGTTGGTGGCCATCATGCAGAACGCCTCTTGCGGCGTGCGAATGTTGATCGCCTGCCAGTTGCGGTTGAGCACCAGCACAATTGTCTTGTTCAATATGTCACTCATAGAATGTTTGCACACCGCTACTACGTTCCGCGCGGTGAGGTGTTTGTTCTTTGTTGAACGGCGGTGATTGGTTGCCTCGCTCGGTTTTGCTCCGAGTCCTCCGGTGTCAGAGACCGGCGCACTCCTGATTATGCGACGAGGCAATTGAAGGTGGTCGCCCGGGAAGGTTCTGCCCCCTCGATTTCTGGGTGTAGGCCAGACGTGATGCTTTTTCACTACCGGGCGGTGAAGATCGGCAAATACATCAGCACAATGTTGGCTTATAATACTGCATTCGTTCAACGATATGCTTGTAAATAAACATGTTCTGTGCTTAATTAGATCGGCAATATCATCGGCAGAATATGACCAGAAAAGCAGCCATCAAGACGCTCTACGATCACCCATCGGACATGGAGCCGCTCCTGCCCGGCGGGGGTGACAACAAAACGTCTGCTCCGGCCTTGGCACTCATCCGCGGTGCTGAACGGCTCCGCGCTGCGCTGCACCCCATCACGCGGAAACTGGTGACGGATTTGGTGCGTTCGATGAACAGCTATTACTCGAATCTCATCGAGGGACATCGCACAAGACCCAGAGATATTGACGCCGCGATCAGAAAGGACTTTTCCACGAACCCGGCACAACGGTCGCTTCAGATTCAGCATCTCGCGCACATGGAAGTTCAGGCGGAGATGGAATCCAGGTTGCCAGCCATGGCGGCCGGCGAGGTCTGCTCGACTGAGTTTCTTTGCTGGCTGCATGAAGGATTCTACCGGCGGTTGCCGGAGGAATTCCGCAAGGTCGAAGACGAGAAAGGAAAAACCCATGAAGTCCAACCTGGCAAACTTCGCCAAAGCGAAGTGAGTGTGGGACGACACATGGCGCCATCCAGCAAAAAGCTCGGAGAATTCCTCAAACGATTCGCAGAGTTTTACGGTCAAGTGGTAACGACCGAACCGGTCAGTCTGATCGCCGCTGCGGCCGCGCACCATCGCCTGACCTGGATCCATCCATTCCTGGATGGCAACGGCCGCGTGGCCCGGCTCTTTACTCACGCCTGGTTTGTAAAGGCGAGTGTTGATAGCGATGGATTGTGGACAATCTCGCGCGGTCTGGCCCGGCGGAAGGCGGATTATCAAGCCGCGCTAGCCAATGCCGATGAAAAGCGAGTGAACGATATTGATGGCCGCGGTTATCTCTCGGAACGTTATCTCCGTGAATTTGTTCAGTTCTTTTTGGTCACGGGAACCGACCAGGTCGAGTTCATGCAGGAACTCCTGGCGCTCGATGGCATGCTGAATCGCATTGCCGGCTATGCCGAGCGTAGAGAGTCTGCGAAGGAACTTCCCAGTGGCTCGGCTTTGGTGCTCAGGGAAATATTTATCCGCGGCGAATTGGCGCGCGGCGATGTGTCACGAATCATCGGGGCATCACCCCGTACCGCGCAGAAGGTGACGGGCGAGTTGCTCGCGCAACGGTTGGTCACCTCTGGTTCGCCGAAAGGGCCGTTACGCCTGGGTTTTCCTGCGGACGCGGCCGGCTATTATTTTCCGAACCTGTATCCAGCGGGCGCAGATTGACGAGGTTGAACTGGCTGCCTCGCTTGGATTCGCACCAAGACCGTCGGGGTCAAAACCCGGCATGCTGCTGTTACACCACGAGGCAAGGATTGGTGGAGCCGGAGGTAGTTGCAACCTCACCATGTCGGATTAAAAGTCCGATGCCGGTCTGCTGTAGCTTCGACTCCATGAAATTGGTGCCCGCGGCAGGATTTGCACCTGCACTGGCGACGCTCTCGACGCCGTGTCTCTGCTGTTGGACTACGCGAGCGAAAGAATTGGATCCTCCAGCCGGTGCTGCCCCGGCATGATTTCTTTACAAAAGAAATCCACAGGCTGCTGCATGGAGGCGGAAATGGCCGGCCGAGCCGTAGCTCGAAGAGCGAAGGCTGGTCGCAGTCTCCAGTGCTGCCCTGGACACAGCGGGCGTATGAAACCTGCTTGAGCGCTGGCTCGACTGCGAAATTGGAGCCCCCACCCGGAATTGCACCGAGCTAACTTCCGTACCGAGGAAGCGCATCGCTGAAAATGCTTTGAGGGCGATGAAATTGGTGTCCCTGACCGGCTTCGCTTCGGTGATCTCCTGCATGAGAGGCAGGCATGTTGTCTGGGCTACACCACAGGGACAGAAATGGTGGGAGCGAAGCGTGCTGCCCGCTTTACCTCTCGCATGTCTAACGAGCGCTCTGCTGATGAGCTACGCCCCCAAAATGGTGTCCCCAGCCGGACTCTCACCAGCAATCTGGCGCTTAGGACGCGCCCGCTCTGTGTTTTGAGCTATGGGGACTCAAGATCAAAACCCCTGGCCGGTCTCCTCCACCGACTAAATCACCTCTCAAGGAGGCCGCGGGAGCTGCTTTGCGTTCAGGGGTTTTAAGTGGTCGGCGTGCCGGGTAACGCTCCCGGACTCGGCACTCATCTAGTGCGATCCCGTTTATAAGACGGACGGTTCTCTTTGAACTACACGCCGAAAATGGCGGAATGCCGTGGACTTGCGCCACTTCCCGCAAAAGCGGGGCGCACTCGTTAGCACCGAGGCCCGGCTCGCTCGTCCGGTTGACATTCCAAACTGGTCCGCGTGGCAGGACTTGCGCCTGCAACCTTTCCGTCTTGAGCGGAACGCCTCTGCATTGGGCTACACGCGGTGGCCTGCCGAGCCGAAGCTCGACAGAGCGGAGGTTGGTGCCCACGGTCGGAGTTGCACCGACACTGTGCGCGTTTTAAGTGCGCTGTCTCTGCGTTGGACTACGTGGGCGAAATGGTACCGCGTGAAGGATTCGCACCTTCAACCTTCCCGTTCTGAGCGGGACGCCTCTTCTGTTGGGCTAACGCGGCATAAATTGGTGCACCCGGCAGGACTCCCACCTGCAAACTCTCCGTTCGAAGCGGAGGATGATAGTAATTTCACCACGGATGCGGAAATGGTGGGTTGCCACGGATTCGCACCGTGTTCTCGCCGGTTAAGAGCCGGGACTTCACTATCAAAGTTTGCAACCCAATCGCGACACGAAGGCGGAGTTGAACCACCGCAGCCAGATCTGTGAAGTCCTGACCGACACCGGGATTTCGCGTCGCGTAAAATGGAATCCCAAGCGCACCGAATCTGGCACCCGGCTATTACTTCGACTGTGCGGGGTTTCTGCCGGCGGGCCAGATTCACTTGGGAAATGGACGGGCATCGGGGAATCGCGCCCCGTATTCCGGTTTGGAAGACCGGCGTGTATCTCTCAACACTTATGCCCGATGAAATGGAGTCCCGTGCGGGAGTTACACCCACCTGCGTGGTTTTGCAGACCACTGCCTCGGTTGCTCGGCCAACGGGACGTGCTCAGACTTCGGCGACAAATGACGGATCGAAGCCGGTGTGCGGTTCGGTTGGGTAACCACGCGGATTCGCGACGACACGAGTGCTGCCGATCGCGAAATCCGCACGATGATGAATGTGGCCATGAATCCACAACGCCGCGCCACTCTCGGCGATGAAGGGTTCCAAGTTAGATGCGAACGCCGGATTCAACGGATCATTCCGAAACCGCGTCGGTATTGATTGAGGACTGGGAGCATGATGAGTCACCACGACGGCCTTCCTTCCTCGCGTCTTCTCCACTTGTTGGCCCAACCACTCCAACGACTGCGCGTGGAATCGTCGCGCATCAATCGGACGGAAGCGCCGGTAAGATGGCGTCACCCTAATCCGCCGAAAATCCGTCATGCCTGTTTGCGCGGCCACCTCTGCGAGAACTAGGTCTCCATTGAGACGGAAATCGGTCCAAAGCGTTGCCCCGAGGAACATCACATTCTCAATTTCGACGCTCTCATTTTCCAAGACTTGCACGTTACTTCCCTTGGCCAATTCCTTGATCTCAGACGTGAGCTTCGGAATTTTCTGCCCGTAGAACTCGTGGTTTCCCAAAACGTAGATTACCGGGCGGTTTGGAAAGGTCTTGAGGATCCATTTAATTCCGTTCTTGCCGGTGTGAACGTCACCGGCGAGCACAACGACGTTAGCGTCCACGTTGTTCGGCTGAAAGGGCGCGAACTCCAAATGAAGATCGCTCAAAATGTGGACGCGCATGATCGACTTAACCTGGATTTGATTCCTGTTTCGAGATTAAAGCCGCGGGCAGAAGCGTGCACTTCCACCCGCGGTGCGACTAGGTTTCGGCTGACGGCTCAGGCGCCTGCTTGCCGTTCTTCAGCGGCACGAAGCCACCGGGCACTCCGAGCACCAGCGTGTTACCAGCGTTCTGCGCAGCCGTGAGCGACTGCATCAGGCGCAGGTTCATCAGCGCCGGGTTGCCTTCTAGCACACGAGCGGCGTTCGCGAGATTGCGCAGCGACGCGCTTTCACCGCGAGCGCGTTCGAGCGCTGCCTGGCCTTCCTGCTTTGCCTTCAGCACTTCGCCGAAGGCGCGCTTGAGGTCGGCCGGGAACATCACGTCCTTCACTTCAACAGCGAGGACGTTGGTGCCGATCTTCGCTCCTTCCGGCTGCACGCGCGCCAGAAGCTGTGCGCCAATTTCGAAGCGTTGATTGAGCAGCGCTTCGACGGCGACACCACCCACGACCGCACGCAGCGCAATCTGGGCTGCGTTGTAGAGGTCGCCCTGCCAGTTCTGCGTTTCGTGGGCAGCCTTGACCGGATCAGTTACCTGGTAGGTGACGAGCAGGCTCAGCTTCAGGCCGACGTTGTCAACCGTGAGCACGTCCTGACCGGCAACGAGCAGCGACGCCTTGCGAACGTCCTGAGCGTCGAGCGTGTAGTGGCGACCCCAGCGGATGTGTCGGCCCGCGCGGAGGACCTCAACGAACTTGCCCTTGTGATAGAGCAGACCGGCGTAACCTTCCGGCACCAGAAACGCGTGACGGAATTCCTTCACGACAGCGGCAACAATGACGCTACCGAAGATGGCGATGACGATGACGACGAGGATGTTGTAGTTCATGTGTGTTCTCCTTTCTGAATTCAAATTAAAAGTCCGGAGCAGAAGGCCACCGTCCAGCAGCGGGAGAATCGCTTACGCGTTCTCACAGAGCTGCCTTCGGGCTGCGCTCGCGCGCCGGTCTTGCTGTCCCGAACTGTTTTGGTGGGATTTGAGTCCCTCTCGTTACCTCGAGTCGGTTATCAGCCGATTGCGGAATCGAACCGCGATTGAATCAGCTCATCCGCAGAACCGTTCCGGCGAACTGCCGTCGCGCCTGCTGGCCGATTCAAATTGTGAAATTGGTCAGGAAGCCGGGATTCGCACCCGGACCGTCTCCTTCACAGGGAGAGATGCTGCTGTTACACCACAATCCTGCTGGAGCCCCTGGTCGGACTCGCACCGACGAATACGAGTTTACGAAACTCGCCCTGTAGCTGCTGGAGGCACAGGGGCAATTGGCGTCCACGGCAGGAATCGCACCTGCGACCTCCACCTTCGCACGGTGGCGCTCTGATCTAACTGAGCTACGCGGACAAAATGGCATCCGTGATCGGACTCGCACCGATTAGGCCCGGCTTGAAAGACCGGCTGCTCGAGCTGCTTTGCATTCACGGACAGAGATCTATGCCGCAGAGGATGAGAACACAGAGTCGCTGCTCGCGGGCAGACGTTAACTCCGTGGACTCAGTTCCTCCGTGGCGATGTGAGACGCGTCAGCGGCGAAGCTTACGCGTCTTGTAAGTGAGGAGTGGTCGGAACGTCGCGACGACGGAAACAAGTCCGGCATCCACGAGGTCCTGGATCACTGCCTCGATGTTTTTGTAAGCGGCGGGCGCTTCCTCGTAGAGCAAGTCGCGCTCTTCGCAAACCACGCGACCGCCGAGTGGCGTCTGCGCGAGTTCGCTCACCCTGAAGCGTTCGCGCATGCGCAACCGGGTTTCGCTACGTGCCCACTTTCGGCCTGCGCCGTGAGCCAGCGACCAGGCATGGCTTTCGCCATCGCCGATCGGTTTCACGAGATAGCTCAACGAGCCGCGTGAACCCGGGATCACGACGAAGTCACCGTCGGTAGCAACAGCACCTTTGCGGTGAATCCAACCAGCTTCCTGGCGGCTGATGCTGTTGTGGCAGCAGTCCCAGAGGCATTCGCCTTCGGCTCCGAGCGTCGCTAAGAAGCGGCGCGCGATGAGTTCCCGATTGGCTTTGGCCCAGCGCACGGCGAATTCGTGGCCGCGGAGATACTCCTCTGCCGCGAACGAATCCGCTTCGACGCCGTTGTCGAAGTGCTGATCCACATGAGCGCGCAGGACGGATTCACCCAATCCACGCGAGCCGCTGTGAACGAGCACGACGAGCTGCTGCTTGCCGAGGTCGAGTTTCTTGAACTCGTCGGCATTGAGAACCTTCTCGACGGTCTGCATCTCGGCGAAGTGATCTCCACCACCAATGGTGCCGAGCGCCGGGTCGAACTCCGTGGATTCGAGATTTTGTTCAGCGAGAAAGTCACTGACGAACTCATCCCACGGATGTTCGAGGTTGAATTGCAACTTGGCCCAGCGATCGAGCTTGGCATCACGACGGACGAGGTCCGTCTTGAAGAGGGCCATGCCGCAGCCGATGTCGCCGCCGATCAGGTGCGGATAGATCACGCCCTCAGTAACGAATGCAGCACCGACCGGCGAACCTTTGCCCGGGTGCAAATCCGGGAAGCCCACCGCGCGACAGACGCCGTCGAGTTTCGCGGTGGCATAGAGCTGGCGCACCGCCTCGCCTTCGATCCAGCTTTGGGCCGAGGTGAAAAGGCGCACCTGAGTTTCAGTCAGTGTGTTCATGTTTCCTTTCGTGCCCGCCAAAGCGGGATTGGTTTTGAGTGGCCTGCCAGGCCGTAGCCGCAGACGAAGGCTGGTCCCCGAGGTTGGTATCGCGCCAACGTCTCCTCGTCTTCAGCGAGGCGCTAATCTGCCTCAGCTACTCGGGGAAATGGTGCGCGGCAGCTTGGGTCAGCCGCCGCGAAAGGCTGTCTATGAAGCTTGAGCCTTGCAGGCTGCGGCTTGCGGTTTGAACCGGCTGACCGATGTGGTTTGACAACTCGGCATCAACATCAGCAGGTAATTGGGTTATCAGCCCAATCAGGGATGTTTGAAGCACCCTTGTTTTGACAGCGTGTTCGCGGGCAGCCTTCTGCCACCACCGCGCACCTGAATCGAGCCGCCCGCGGAATCAGAGATTCACGCTGCGGGTGAAGTTGAACTCGTCCAACGCGTCTTGCAGCGACTGGATTTCGGCGTTCAACTCGGCGACGAGCTTGTCCACGTCCACCTTGCCCAACTGGGCGACGTATTCGACCTCGTAGGCGGCTTCACCGAAACCGCGGCCCTCGTGGAACACGCCGGCCTTGGTGTCGAGACTGGTCAACGTGGTGACGAGGCCCTTCAATTCGGCCAGGCGGAAAATCTTGTCGTAGATTTCCGCGTTGGCCGCGGCCACAGCGGCCTTGGTCTCGACCAACTCGTCGAGCTTGGCCCGCAGGCGCGTCAAGACTTCACGGTTATCGTAGTCGAACTTCTGTTTGGTGGAGCGGGAGTTCTGCTTGGTGAGCAGTTCCTTCAACTGGGCGACGTCACCGGCCAGTTGGTTTTTTAGTTTGAGTGCCTTGGTGATTTTCATGGGATTCCTTTCGAGGTTCAGATTTCGGGTTTTCAGATTGGTCGTCCCGCGCGGTAATGCTCCGCGGTCTTCCGGTTATCAACCGGGCGCTCTGCTATTGAGCTACGAGACGATGGTTAATTGCGGCTTCGCGCCAAACCGGTTCACCGGGCGGAACACGAGGTTCAGCCTCCGCATCGGTCGGATTCGAAGGACGCGAGTCGGTTTATAGCTCCGGCGAAAGAGCAATTGGCTTTGGTAACGGATCGTGGATCTCATGGGATTGCCTTTCGTTAATGGTTTGGAAATTGGCAGATGGTGTAGGGATTGCACCCACGCAGCCCGGAGGCTCACTCGGTTTTCGGGACCGGGGCATTACTGCTCTGCCAACCATCCGAAATGGTCAGGGTGGCAGGAGTTGCACCTGCGACCTCCTCGTTCCGAACGAGGCCGTCTGCTGCTGACATTACACCCTGAGAATTGGCTGCCAGGGTTGGACTCGCACCAACACCGAACGGCTTAACAGGCCGCCGTGCTACTTTGACACCACCTGGCAATGGCGCTGCCGGCAGGACTCCCACCTGCATCGTTCCGCTTAGAAGGCGGATGCCTGACGTATTCGACCACGGCAGCAATTTGAAATGGTCAGCGCGGCAGGACTTGCACCTGCGATCACTCGGTCCCAAGCCGAGCATGTTGCTCCTACACTACGCGCTGATGGCGGACCCGAAGGGAGTTGCACCCTCAACCCTCCCGCAGACAACGGGGCGCTCTGCTGATTGAGCTACGAGTCCGAAATGGCTTGCCGAGCCGTAGCTCGGCGAGCGAAGGCTGGTGGGAAGTGCTGGTAACGCTCCAGTCGTCGCTTCCGGCTTTGTTTTTCGACACCCGATTTACAGTCGGGCAGCCGGATCACTTCCCTGAGATTGGTAGCAGGGGCGGGAGTTGCACCCGCGGAGGCTGAGCTTATGAGGCTCGCCTGAATCTCATTCTCCCCGCAATGAAATGGTGGAGGACGGCGGGTAACGCTCCCGCTTGTGCCTGCTTGCAGGGCAGGTGCATCACTTTTCTGCCACGCCCCCAGAATGTTATTGGCAAGTCGCCCTGGTGCCGCCCCAAGCATGCTGAGTTTTGGAGACTCTGCTGCACAAGCTGGTGCGCGACTTGTCAGAAGGATTTTCGGAAGGCGCAGAAGTAAGAGTCGAAGGCGCTTTCCGAAAGAATTGGTGCGGATGCCGGGAATTGTACCCGGACTTCCTCCGTGGCGGGGAGGCATTCTGCTGTTAAATCACAACCGCGGAAATTAAGAGGGCCGGGAGCGTTCATGCTCCCGGCCCATGCCATTTCAACAAAGAACAAACACCTCCTGGTGATCTATTCGATCCCAGCCCGCGGTTTCACGGCGGCTGTTTCGGTGTTTGGGGGCACACCTCCTGCGAAGCCCTTAAAATGTAAATTCGTTTTGCTCTTCCCGGCGATGCGATTTCCCGCTCGTGGGCACACCACGTCGGTGACGATTCAAAGCTCGTCCTCGCCAAATTCAATTTGTCGCCAGAAGACATCGTCAAGATGTCGCGCTATTCATGTTCACAGACTGTTTGTCTCTTTCGTTGACTGCCATTCACTCCATCAGTTCCGCAGGGAAAATAAAAAACCCTGCTTACACGCGGTAAGCAGGGTGAAGAAATTCTATTTCGATTCGTTACCTGCTTACCTCCAGATTACCCAAATTCGCTTCGGGGCCTTGCCCGCGATACGACCTGGATAGCCCAAGGCTAAACGCACAACCGGGGTTTAACCGGCTATGACGTGTCGCTTTCGCGACCGACATCGTCGGCCAAATCGAGGCTGATATGTTAATGCAGTTTCTCATCGAACGTGCAAGACATTTACCACACGGCATCGGTTACATGCAACTTATACTTTGTGGGGGTAGGCTATCTTGAATTCAAATATCCGCATCGCTTGATGCGAGAAATGGAACAACGAGGGCCACAAGGGCATTATCGGACTCGTGTCGCGGTACGGCGCAGACGTAAGACTCGATTGATTTTGGACAGGTCGTTCTCGTCTGTGATGTGATCCGACAATCGTTCACCTGTTCATCGAACGGACAATACTTCGAACGCTTCGTGCGCCTTCCTAGGGGGGACCTCCGGAAAAGCAAAGCTCATCAGATTTCTTATCCCTGTCCGCCGGGACAAAGGCACTCACCGGACGGCATCGGTTGGAACCGAGGATAAGCAAAAGAATCAGGTGACGGAACAGAATTCGCCCAGAAACCATTCCCTCATCCATTCTTGTCGGTTCGGTGTGCCTGCAAACTCTGCGGCCCGCATGCCGGGTTGCAGCACTTCCAAGAGGATCAGAATTGTTATGAGTGCAGGTAACGGTACGCAACATCTTGACAGCTATTTGAATGAAATTGGGCAGGTCGGCATGCTGACAGCGGAGGAAGAGATCGAACTGAGCAAAGCGATACGAGAAGGAAACGAACCGGAGGCGGCCCGAGCTGAAATAAAATTGATAGAGGCCAACCTGAGGCTCGTGGTGTCAATCGCAAAGCGCTGGCAGTATACGCAACTTTCCATGGAGGAATTGATCTCCGCGGGGAATGAAGGGCTGCAAATCGCCTCCAAAAAATTCAATCCCCAGGGATTTCACACCCGGTTTTCAACCTACGTCACGCTTTGGATCGAGCAGGCGATCCGCATGGCCGCCAATCGTGCGCATACGGTTCGCATCCCGATCCGCCGCGCGACGCAATTGTATAAGGTGCTCAATGCGTACAGCTATAACGAGGCGGCCAGCCAACAGAATGAATACAACATCGCGCGAGAGACCGGCCTCAAAGTGAACGATGTGCGCCACGTGCTCCAGCACCGGATCAATGAGGTCATCAGTCTGGACGCGCCAGCTTGCGATGGGGGCGTCGAGTCTGTCAGCGGCGCCATCCCCGAGGAGCGCTGTCTGTTCCAGGAAATGATGGACAGCGAGGACCTCGCCGTGGTGCGGCAGACGATAGCAGAGTGTCTCACGGATCGGGAACAATTTGTGATCCGGCAGCGGTTTGGATTGGACGGCCCGGTCGCCACCCTCGACGCGGCCGGCGAACGAATCGGCCGCACGCGAGAGCGTGTCCGCAAAATCGAGTTGCAAGCCTTGGCCCGTCTTAGGCAAAGACTCGGCGAAATCCTGCACCTGGCTCTGGACCCAGTCTGAAGGCAGCTTCGCCCACTTCTCCCACGGGCGAGAGTGTGCGCCACCGATATCGAGCTCTGGCATGGTGACTGAGATACGGCTGCTCGCGAAATGGCGCGCTGGCGCTCGCAAACATCCGGGACTCACGCTGCTCTACGGCGTCCGTTCATACTGCGGCGCAAATCGGCATACGCGAGCTCCACAAACGGGAGAGATGAGACTTGAAAAACTGCGCTATCCAGCGCTTCCGCCACAGGACTTAAAGCGACGGCAAGGTGCTGCCTCTTCACCACAATTTCCCTTGGACGGCATTTCAGCTTTTTCAAGACATTGATCAAACACCGGCCGGCCACATCTTCCGGTTTCTCTGTCCGGCTCTTCGCGAGTTCGATCCCAAGAATCACACCGTCCCTGGCGTTGACAGCCAAAGATAACCACGGGAAATAGGGTCGCGACCCATCCGAAACCAGACCGGGCGAATATACGCAGTCGATCTCGACCGAAAGCTCTTGCTGCCCGGGAAGCGTGGCAAGGAGCGCCCGTTCTGAATCCGACAGCGAAAAAAGTTCCGGCGGTGGCTCCTCAGCCAAAACCAGTTTCTGCCAGTCGATCTGCTTCTCGGACAGCGGTTCGCCCGGCGTTGCGTGTTTCGGATAAAACGCCACTTCGTTTGGAGCCCGGTTCCGAAAGAGGTCGTTCCGAATCGCAACCAGCCGGCAGAATTGAATCGCTTTGCTCAAATCCGACAGCAGCAACTCTGCTTCTGCCTGTTCCAGATATCCCCTCGGACGAAGCCGAGGCTGTTGGATTCCGTTTCACGGGGCTGAAAGTCGTGCCTGAAGGATCAGCAGCCAGTCGGTTACACAAAGACAGTTCAAAGCGGAATATCGAGGAAGTGCATATAACGACGAATACATGGTTTCCGTATTTGAACGGAGAGCGTGATTTGGACGAGGAATCGTTTCGTCTGGGTGACACCGGTTACATTCTCTCGCTCTTGAGTATGTCCTTGGGAGAGGATGAACAGGTTTAGGTGTGTTCTAACCAACGGAACAATGGTTAAACAAATCTTTGCGACCAAGAAAACCACTTCGCAACTATGCCGTCCGCTTCGACTGGAGGCGGCGTTACTCGCCTGAAGCCGCGCTCGCAGCGAACGAGGACACACATTAATGGCCGCGGAGTTTGTGAGGCTTGATTTTGTGCTCCTCGGTTTCGGAGTAGTTGACGTCGCGTTTGCTGATGGCGGTTTAATCCGGCATTCCAGAACGGAGGTAAAACAGCAACGCCCAAAGACGGCCAGTCTCGCCTTTGCTGATTAAGTCCGCTGGAGTGCGTCCTTCAAATTCCTCCATTTCGGTCAGCAACCATGAGCCGATTTCCTCGGGCTTCATCAATTGCTTGAGTTCGTTAAAACGTTCTGAATCTCGCGCAGCTTGGCAGCGTAAACGGGACTGATGGGGTCTCCCTGCTCCCAATTCACGATGGCACGGTTAGAAGCGTTCATGACGTACGCCAGTTGGTTGCGACTCCAGCCCAAAGCCGCGCTCAGTTTGGCGAGAGTCAGTTTTTCCGGTTTCGCGGTGTCCGTCTCGGTCTTCTGAATGGCCCGGTTGATCTCCTGAAGTTTGGCAAACAGTTTATCCCGCTCCTTTACCAGGCTTCGCTTTACTTGGCCTGCTTTGGCAAGCCGTTCTCTGAACGCTGCGCTCATGGATTGCGTATCGGACACGAAATGAAATATTTCAAGAATTATTTCAATTCAGCGGTTTCAGGATGGGAGCGCTCAATATTTCATAGTGGACCAACACGCACTCTCTCCATTTCCCTCCTCAGGATTTGGCTCAACAATAGAACGGCCATTCCCGCTGAGTCGGTTGGCCGAGAGACTCCTGTTCGAAGCTGCCCTTTTTGCCCGCGTTCAACATGGTCTTGAGAACCTCGCGTTCGGATTGCATGGCCGACGACTTCAGTAGTTTGTTGACGAGCCGTATTTCAGCGGCGTCCAAAGTAGGAGAGTCGGCCGCAGGCCGCCAGTTCATGTGAAGCGATCGGAACGGCCGGCGGGTGCGTTCTCGAAGATCACGGAGAATGTCAAAACCTTCCGGGTCGCTATCACCGAAATGCCAAAACTCCAGCGCGTTGGGCAGCTTGTTAATCAGCGCGAGGGTGGCTGAACCTGGATAACTTGTGCAGAGCAGCAGTTCGCCGGAGCGCAGCTTTGCCAGTTCGTGGAAGCTGGTTTCGTTTTCCACGGTCAGGCCGCGCCGTGCGCTGGTTTCCACCTTCGAGGCGCGAGTGATGTCAGTTTCGGACAGGCGGCACGGGCCTTGGAACACGCCGAGGTTAAGCCATTCATCGTCCAGCAACAGCCGAATCGGTCCATGGACGAGCGCGAAGCGCGGCGCTTGCAGGATGCCAACGTCTTCAAGAGAACGAAGCTCGCCATCGGTCACGCGTTCGAGAATCGCGCCGAGTTTGCCACGACGGTTGCCGGTGTCATCTTCCGCCGCGAGTTCGCCGAGTCGTTTGGAATTGCCTGTCAGCACACAACTGGCGAACCGCAGGAGGGACTCATCACCCTTCGCGTGCCAGGCGAGCAACCTGGGAACGAGCGCCAAGAGTTCGGAATTCGTGGCCAGATCGTCTCGAGAAAACGGAGCGATCGCCGCGCCTCTAATTGCCGCTTGTTGGAGTTCCGCGCAGTATTTTTGCCACGACGCGCGCCAGCGGTCCGGAAGGTCGGCATGAACTGCCTCGGCAAACTGTTGAGCCAGCCGCTGGCGGCGTTCAGCGGGCGAAAGCTCACCCAAGAGTGCAAACAAGTTGGCTTCATTCGCGAGCGGGAGTCGGACCTGATGAATGATGTCTGCGTCCCGGCGTGGGCCTTCAAGTCGCAGTAGCTTGCCATCCAATTCACGAAGTTGGCAGATGGCGGTTTCCCGGTCATCGCCATCTTCGCATTCGGCAACAGCCAGCAGCTTCTTGAAATCCACCAGGAAGTCGCGCTGACCGTCGCCGGTGCGTCCAGCCTTGGACTCAGCGTAGAGCCTGGCCAGTGCGCGGAGGATTGGAGAGTGGGATTTCATTCCGAAATCCCTTCGCCACGAAATTCAAAACCGCATTCTGGGCAACGCCACCATTCTTCATGAGCGTCCACGGGTTTGAAACGCTTCCGAGTGTCCACGCCGAGAGACTCGGGCCGACAGGTAATGAGCACCCCCGCCGCCGTGACATCTTCTTCGAGACCGCACTGCGAACATTCCAACAGTTCGCGGTCGTGAGCGAACAGGCCCGCCGCTTTCAACTGCGATTGCAGTTTTCCGATTTCGGCCGCCAGCGGTTTGACTGCCTCCAGCAGTTCGTCGCCTTCCTCGGGCGGCTGATCGGAATTGCGGTGACGCGGCTTCACTATTCAGGCGTGTTCGCGCATCCACTCGCGTCCTTCCTCCGAATCCCGAAGGATGGTCACGGGGACGTTGCGAATATGGGTGCGATTGCCACGGCGTTCCTCGTGGCGCGACACCACAATAAGTTCGTTGCACAAGCTGAACGCCGTTGGAACGTTGCCTGTGCTCATGGAGAAGACGCCTTGGAGGTCCAGATCCTTTATGGCCTCGATGCAATCCTTGATGCGCCCCGTGTCCATTTTGGAAAACGCTTCATCAATGGGCACGAGCGCGAGCGACGGATCGTTCCACCGCCGTTCGTGCCGTTTGTAGGAGCGCAGATAACTGGCGAGGATCGCGACGAAATAAGGCGACTGGTTTTCACCTCCGCTCATCTTGCCGCTCTGCTTGTCCACGCTCACCGGCCTGGCCTGCGCGTCGCGTGTGTCCCACACGAGCAGGTCGTAGTCAAAGTATTGCCGGTAATCCAGAAGGTGGTCGGCTTCAGTGCTCTTCTGTTCATCGGTGAGTACATCCAGAAAATGCTTCAGCGCATCTCCAAGCTGGCCCTGCACGGCTTGGTAGAAAAGGCCGTCGTCCTGGAACTGAGCATTAAGGTCAATGAGCTGCCGGTAGAGACGAAAATCCGGATTTTGTTTGCGCTCAATCTGGTAACGATCATTGCCTATGGGCTGCTTCAAATGATCATTCAGCAACACGATGGCATTGTTGACCTGTCGCAGCGCCTGATCCATGCGCTGGAGAACGTTGTTGCGGAAAAGATGCTCCCATCGCTTACGTTCCGCCTCGGCCTTGGTTTTGTAGTCGGGAATGTTTGCCTCGGCAATTTGCGCGAGCAATTTGGCCCACGGCTCGTTCGAGGGATTTTCAGGAGCGAGATCCTGGAACTTGCGATAGGCTAAAGCCAGTTCGTGCCGCGCAGCCTTCAATTTCTCCCAGCTCACGTCGGCCTGCTTGTCGGCTTCGCGTTCCAACCGCTCGAACTCTCGGGCGGCGGCGTCGAGCGCAGGGATGGCATTCGTGACTTCTTTGAGCCATTCGTTGAAGCGGGCGGCGTGAATAGAGATATCGCCGCTTTCCTGCTTGACCCGTTCAAATACACGAGCGGCAGCGGACTCCTTCTCTGTCGCCACGCTGAAACCCGCTTTCAAACGTTCGATCTCGCCTCGCTTTTGACTCTTCAGCAATTCGCGCTGCTCCTTCTCCCAATCCTCCAATTCCTTTGCCAACGTTTCCAGTTGCCGTTCCTTCTCCTCGAAGCTCCCACGGTCCATCGAATTCAGTTTGGCGAGGGTTTGATTCAACTCGTCCTCCAGCTTGGGCAGCCTTTGTGCCTCGCGCAGGTCACCCATCAATGAAGTGTGGCTCGGGATGAACTCTGCCGCGCGCTCGCCGATGTTCTGCACCGCCGCGACGACCGGGGCGAGCCGACGCTCCTGGGCATCAAGCTCCTTCCATTGCGATTTCTTGAGGGCGAGTTGTTTTTCCAACCCGCGCAATCCCACGAAGGGCATACCGTCGTAATGCCGACGCCGCTCGACGAACGCCCCGCGCGCCATGAAGCCGTCCTTGAGAATGGCAAAGTCATGCTTGGCCAGCTCTTCATTGCGCTGGACGCACAACATGTCACCGAAGAGATGACTGACGATGGCGCGCACGACGGGATGCTCCGTGTGCAACTTCTCCGCGAGCGAGCCGGGTTTCACTGGCCGCTCCAAGCGTAGCGCCTTCACTGGATTCACCAGCGATTCCTGAGGCGAGTCGGCTTTCAACGCTTGATACATCTTGAGCGCGGCGGGGTAGTTCGTTTCGCTGACGACGACAGCAAACTTGCGAGTAAACGCAACCTCAATGGCCGGTCGCCACTCTTCGTCCGTGATTTCACACAATTTGCACAGCGGCTGGGCCGCCGGCGTTCGTCCTTCTGAGGGCAACTCTTCGTTGAGAGCGTTGAGCACGGTCGTCGGGAAGGGAAGTTGCCCGCTCTCCAGCAGCGTGATTTCCTCCCGCAAACGACCCTTCCGATCACGAAGTTCGTTCAACTGTTGAACTGCAGGACGCACGGCCCGGCTCAACGCAGCTTTCAACTGCTCGGCTTCACTAGAAACAGAAGCAAGGGCAATTTCAGTTTGGTCAGTTGTGCAGGCTTCGAGTTTCTTGATGGTCGCTTCCATCGCTGCCGTGGCTACCGGTTCGGCAAGCGGCGCTGCGACCACTTCCTTCAACCATTGGCGAGCTTTCTGGACACGATTGCGCAGGGCTGAATCCACTGTGTTCCCGATGTCCCGCAAGCGGGTGGTTTCACCAACCAACCGCTTCTTCTGCTCCTGAAGTTCCAGGTATAGCGCCCCGCCCGGCATTTCCTTCAATGCAGCCAGCTCCCGCGTGATCTGGCTGCGGCGCTCTTTGATAAGACCGTCGAGTTCGCCGATGCGTGCCTCTTCCTTCGCAAACGCGGCCTGCTCCTTGGCCAACTTCTCTTTTTGCTCGCGCACGCAATCTGCCGCGTGTTCGTGGGCCAGTTGCGCAGCCAGCCAACGAGCAACAACACGGTCGCGCGTGGCGTCGGTGTGGCTGCGGTGAAGGTCGCGAATGGTTTCGAGGCGCGTCTGCTGGTCGAACAATTCGCGGAGGTCGTTTTCGTATGCCTTGAAGTTTCGATAGCTGGCAACCACGTCCGCGACATTGAGCTTGTCGTCCGGCAGGATGAAACGCCGGCAAAACTCATCGAAGCTCTTGAGGTTCGTGAACGACATCGCCTGCGGCAGCAATGAACTCAGCACCGCGCGGTTGAAGTTCAAGTGCTGTTCATTGGCCATGTCGCGCAGATATTGATCCTGGGTTTCGAACAGCCGGCCGTCGCGCCCCTTTTCGATAAGGTGGCGGAACGCGGCCAGTTCGAGCGGGCGGCGGTCGGCATCCAGAAAGTCCGTCTTTGCCAATGGTCCGTAACAGACGAACGGCTTGATGTGGCCCTGATTCTCCGCTGTGTTGCGGAACTCGATGCGCAGTCCCCATGTTTCAACGCGCGTCTCTTCCGAATTTCGAGGTGGCCATGTGAATTCCAGCGCCACGTAAGTGATGGCAGCCGGACGGAGATATTGCTGGACGCCGTTCTCCTCGCGCTTGGTATCGAGCAGGCAATAGCCCTTGAGCGTGCGGTCGCCCTGGCCGCCGGTCGCGGACCGGTTGAAATGCCGGTGGGCGGCATCCGAGCCCACGAGCACCGTCATCACCAGGTCCATCAACACGGATTTGCCCGAACCGGTCACGCCGGCCAGCAGGAGATTGCCTTCGACCGACAGGGTGTCGTTGTAACCATACCAGTTGATGGCGTGGATGCGAGTGAGCTTGATGGCGCGGGTCATGATTCGGCTTCCTCTCCTTCGCCGACCGCCTCTTCGGTTTCGGCCAACGCAGCCTGCGGGTTCTTGTGCAACTCCGCCGTCTTCGTCCAATCAGCGATCTCGTTGAACTGGATCACGCGCGGCAGCATCTTGAGAATCTCAATTTGCGACTGTTCAAATGGTTCGGTCACCTCAAACCGAATCAGGTTGAAACGCTGGGCTTGCCGGAGGATTTCCAGCATCCGCCCTGCGCTCGGCTGGCTCTTGAGATCGGGGAGCAGCTTCTCCTTCAGCAACCGGTTGAGCTGCTCTACCGTCAGCCGAACCTGCGCCGCGCCATGGTCGCGGACCTGTGTGTCGTATTCATACCAGAGTGCCAGCAGCACGATGGTCGCGTCCTGCCGCAGATGAAGCGTGAGAGACGGCCGTTCGGGCACAGCTTGGATGAGGCGACTCTCGTGCTCCATGCTCACTGAAAAGCCCGCAAGCGCGGCGAGTTCGCGCAGCCACTCAAAGTTCTGCCGACACCAAGCGTAAAGCTCGCCCTCAGCGGAATCGAGGCCGAGGATAGATCCGTGCGCAAGGAGCTTCTGCAATGCTTCACCGAGGCGAGTTCGATCCAAGTCCGTGAGGCGCAAGAGCGCCGACGGCGATGAGGTGTTTAGGTTTGAGTTCATTTCTTGATTACGAAAAAGCGGTCAATATGGTAGATAAACTTGTGATCGCGTTCGGGTGGCGATGGATCGTCGTTCGCGGAAGGCGCTTCGATACGATACCGGGCCTCACCCGACTCGGCGTGGAGTAGCAGCGCCACGACATCGTCCACGTCGTCGCCATTTCGGAGTGGAAGATCCTTGCTCGCGATGCGCGTGCCTTTCCCGCCAGGCAGTTGAGCGATGAAGCGGTTGGCCCGAGCAACGGTCAGTGAGTTGCGCATCGCGCCACCGAGTTGAGCCTTGGCCTAGTCACGCATGGCTTCGCTGACTTCATCATCCACGGGAGCGTTCTCTTCCAACGTCCGGCGTCGAGGCGGCTCGTAAAGCGAATCGCGGCCGGCGAGAAGTTTGGCATTCGGCAGAAGGAGTGGCGGCAACTCCGTTAGCTCGTCCAAATCTACCAGACGCCGACCGGGGAAAGCTTGGTCGATCTTCTCGAAGAACTCCTTGATCTGGCCGCGACGCTCACCGACGACCTCTTGCAGGTAACGTGATCGGGCCAGTGAGCGACGTGTAAATTCCGCTGTCCGATGATCAATTTCGTCGGCCAATGGTTGAACGAAGTCCAGTTTGTCCTCGAGCTCCTGGAGATGATTGCGCACGCGCGCCATGGCGGGAGCTGCTCCGAACCATCACGACGCATAACTTCCGCCTGCATCTTGTGGAGCAGATCGATGTCGGCGAGGATTTGCCGGATGCGTTCGCGCGCGGCGTCGAGCCGGGCCGGAAGTTGCGCGCGCACCAAGCCGGCATAACACGCGTGACCGACTTGCTCCGCATACTTGTCAAACACGACTCCGTAGATCTCGCCGAGGGTGCGGGCCTCAAGTTGCTGGCGGGTGAACCGTTCAATGCTCTTCTCCATTCCGCGCAACTCGCGAAGTCCCTCGGCTGCGCCTTTCAAGCAGTTGTCCAGATGCGTGAACGGCTCTTTGGCGAACGCGTCCACGTTGGCCAAGGTCGCGCAAACACCAACGAATGGATCAGTGAACACGGCGGCGTCAGGGCGAGCGATGCAGCGAAGCGCATCCAGCAATGTTGCCCCGTGTGCATCGAAGCGGATGCGCCGCTGCCAGTCGGGAAGCTGGACATCTTCCAACCAGCCAACGTCCTTGCGTGCGAGATAATCGAGCAACCGTCGAGCGCGTTCACGCGGCGGAAGCGAAGTGAATTCCTCCGACGTGCCTTGCTGCATTTCGCCATCGTCAGGAACGAAATCGGGATGATCCGCCAGCACCTCGCCGACGATACCAAGCGCCTCTTCCCGGCTCATTCCCTCGTGACGCTGCGAGGATTCGGCCTCCAAAGAGTCCAGCACATCCACGTACGCTGCCGCATTCTTGCCCGCAAGAACGCGGAACAATCCCGGACGGACTTCGCGGAACAGCTCTGTTGCCAGTGCACCCATCTCCGCCGAGCTTACAACGCCGACCCGAATTGAACAGCCCAACGAGAATCTATCACGGCTCACTACATCCGCAGCGCTGGTGCAAAACAGTGGGCATTCCGCAGTCGAAAACCGCTCCTGAACCGCACGCGCATCAGCAGGTCATCCACTGCAGCCTGCGCCCCTACAAAACTGTGTAAGATGTCGCCACCCTACCGGCGGCGGCTGCTGTCCAGGGCCACATGGGCCAAGCAGGATTGACAACTGTATCATTATTGATACATCTTGAAATGCATGAGCAAAAGAACCCATCGCGGAAGCGAACTGCGGGACTTTCTCAAAGAGGAAGGCATCCTCGAGGACGTGGAGGCGCGTGCGCTCAAAAAAGCTATCTCCCTTCAATTTACCAGGCTGCTCAGGCAGAAGGCGCTGACCAAAGCCGAGATGGCCGCACGGATGAAAACCAGTCGTGCGGCCGTTGACCGATTGCTGGACGCCTCCAATCCTTCCATCACGTTGAATACATTGGCGAAGGCGGCCCATATCCTGGCCCAGAAGGTTAAAATCGAACTGGTGCCCGCTTGAAATCCCCTTGGCGATTGGGGCAGTTTGCGGTCGCCTTCACGCCGGAAGGGCGGCATTTGCTAAATGAGAACATCATCCTCGCAGCCTAAATGTGACGGCTTTCGGTTCAAATTCGCTGAGAAACCAATTCGTGAGAGATTCAGCATGGTGAAGCTAGCCAGACAAGAGTTTCGTGAAAACTCGGCCGCTGGCACAGAATCGGAAAAGGAAGGAACCGTCCTGCAGGAAGAGATTGAATCAACTCACACAAAATGACCTGCTTCATCTGACCAAGTTTGCTGAACGCCGCTTAAACCTGCGCGGGTTGTCAGCCTCGTTCGGAGAGGATTTGGTTTACAAAGCGTTGAATTCGGTCATTCGTGGGCTGACGTCGAGCAACAACGGAAGACGTCCACGACGAATTGATCTCGTCAACGAAGCTGTTTTTCTTAATTACCTCAGGGGCGCGGTTGCTTCGACAGTTGAGGCTTTTTCGAGAAGGCGGGAGCATTGGTATGTGCATCTGGCTATCGCCTCCTCCGGCAGTCCGGACGAAGTGGGGGAAAACGAGATCATGGCTTCGTTGCCTGATGATCGGAGAGTGGAAATGATCGACCTCAAGAAAGTGCTCTTTGCCAAGCTGCGGGAACAAGCCCCCGAGCGGTTGCACCGAATCATTGATTTGTGGGAAGAGGTATTCTATTGGGCTAAACGTATTCCCAGCGATGGAAGTGCAAAGCGGACGCGCCAAGTGCGAATGCTCGCCGCGCGAATTCTTCAGGAGATCGATCGTGAGTTTCATTCGAGGCCTTCACACCCCAACGGCTATTGGAGCCCCCGCCAAGTTTCCCCCGACGTTGGCGGCCGTTCGAAACTCTCCGTTATTCTCAATTTTCGGCACCGCTGGAAGAATCGCACCCGCGTTCCCGGCGAACGATTTCCAATGGATAAGTAAAATGGACCCGTTGTGCAGACAAGTTGACGCGTGCAAATCATCGCTGCGCAATCGCGAGCGTTCGCAAAGCACCCACCGTGTGGCGCCGTTGGCGAATGTGATTCTGTAGCAGGGCCACGACTCCGGGTCTCCGGCCCAATGCAAACCGGCTTCTGCAACTGCGCGCTCCAGTAATCGGAAGTGTGGCTTGATTTCGGCACACAGCACAGAATCTGCCCAGAGATCAATCCGTTTCAGCAGTAATCGAAGTTCGACACGAAGCCTCAAACGGGTTTTTACGTCACCCTCGCTGACCAATTTGAAGAGCCTTGCCTTCGCGTCTTCCATGTAACTCCGGCTCGTACGAAATCTGTTTGTCGTTGCTTCCAAGTCCAGAAGCTGTTTCTTCAGATCGGCCTTGCGGCCTTCCAAACGCTTCATCTGGTCCAAAATGATCTCCGGCGGCGTATCCGATTTGCAGGCCAGCGCCAAGAGTCGCTTCAACATCAGATTCGCCTCGTGGATTTGTGCCTCGATTCCAATTTTCTCGTCCAAGTGCTGTTCTTCGACGGGTTCAGCCAGAAGCGACGCCCAATCGAGGCGTTCCAGTTGAGACAGAAGGTTCTGCTCGAAGGCCCGGTACGCCCAACGGTGGTGTTCGCCTCCCTTGCCGGATCTCTCGTTGACCAAATAAGCGTTTCTCCGCTGCATTCGCTCCCCGGTCTCGCCGTCATGGGCGAGACCAATGAAGAGATTTGTCGCAGTATTGAAACCACGTCCGCCGCCGTTGAGGATCCTCGTTGCATTCACCACATAGAAAAGCTCCGGTTCGATGATGCGCGGAAAATAATCGGGCGCTGGAGCGCCTGCGGGTTGAGGTTTTCCATTGATGGTTTCGTGGGGTTGAAACTCCCCCAAGACCGCACGGTTATACACCACGTCTTCGACATTGGTACAAGTCCAGCGTTTGCTCGGTCCCCAACCTTCTATCCCTTCCTGCGTAAACTGGTTCACGATCATTTGGACGCCCAAGCCCTCCCTGGCCATCCTGAACATTTTTCTGACAAGCCGGACTCGTTCTTCCAGCACCCTGAATTCTTTTCCATTCTCAGCGAGACGCAACCAAAGCGGACATCTGGCGGTCAACTTCTTCTCGGCCAACCTTGACCGCTTTGTCCGCCATGCCTGACGAATGCGGGCGCCGCGCGTTTCGCCTTCCTCTCGCGCCCGGATCATGAGTGCCAAGGTCACGATCAACTCGGACGGACTTGCGTTCACCGACGCCACGGAGAATCGCTTGCCATCAATCAAGGTCACAATCTCGACGCCTGCACCCAAGATGCTGAGAAGCAGACCCATCTGCTCGGTTACTGTGTTTCGAGAGAGGCGATCCAGTGACTCCACAAGCAGGATCGTCCCCGGTTTCATTTTGCCGTCCTCAATGCACCGGAGAAACGCGCCCAACGCCCCGTCCCTTACGTTCCGCCCATTAAAGGCAGAGACGCCTTCGTCATTGAGAGTTTCGTCAATGACCCAGCCGTGTGTCGCGGCGTACTTCCGAGCCATCTCAAACTGTCGGCGAAACGAATCGCCCTGAGCTTGTTTTGGCGTCGAGAATCTTAGATAACTGTAAACGGCTGGCATGAATTTCAAATCGAGTCGCGCCGCAGCGACCATGCGCGATTCAAGTCGAGTCGAAAGCACTGTAATTGGTAAACCGACATTTCTTCTCTCATTTCAGGATAGCTACGATGACGGTCTGATCGCGCCGTAAAAATCCTGAAAAAAGGCCGTTTGGCGCTGGTCTTGGTATTTGCCGCAACTCCCTTCTTCATGGGAGTTACATTGGTGCAAATATCTCCCAACACACATGAAATCAATGCGATACACGTCACAGAGTGAGCGGCCGACCGGATTCATTTGGAGGCATGGTCCGGCTGCCTTGCCTCGGGCGCCGCGGGATTCTCCAACGCGCTGGCTTCTGCCATCGGATCATTTAGAGCGTGTTTTCCGGGAATGATGAACAAGAGATCATTGTGCCGAGACTTCGCTTTACAGTCGCTCCGGGTCAGGCGCGATCTCTGGCAGATTACCCACCGAACCGCCCCGTTTCTGAAAGTAATTTTGTAGCACGGAAACAATTCGATTGGCATGTTCCATTTCCACCCATTCGTTTTGGCAGCGTCTTCGAGTAATGGCAATGCCGCCTTGATTTCCGCACACGAAACAGGTTTCGGAAAGAGATCAATGCGCTCTAATAATTCCCGAAGCTTCTTGCGCAACTGCAAGCGGGCGTCGTAATCGCCCTTCTTGACCAAGTCCAAGAACTCGGCTCTCGCGTTCTGCATTTGATTTCGGATCGCTTGGACGTTGCTTTTGCTTTCGAGCAGCGAAGCAAGTTGCTTCTTGAGCGCCTTGTTCCGGGCTTCCAATTCTTTCATTTCATCCAACAGACTCTCCGGCGGATCATCGGTTTTCGAGGCCAGTGCCAGCAACCGTCCAAGGACGATGTCGTTCTCGCGGATGCCCGCCTCCAAACGTTGCCTCTCGTTGGCGTCTTCCTCCTCCACGGGTTGTGAGAGCAGGGTCGCCCAGTCGAGTCGTTCCAATTGGTTGAGGACGCTTTCTTCAAAGAGCGAATAATTCCATCCGTTGGACGGCGCTCCACTCTCCACAGCAGAACAGAACAGGCGCGAGTGCAGTGGATTTGTCCGGCCGTTGCTGCGAACCCGACGGTATCGCATCGTGGCCCCGCTCGCGCCGTCGAAAACGAGCCCAGTAAACAAATTGGGGACGGAACCCGAAGACACGCGGCCTACGACTTCCCTGCGTGGACTGACCCGGTGAAATACGGCAGGCTCGATTATCTGTGGATAGTAATCTGCCACTGGATCGCCCGCGGCCACCTTGTTTTTCCGAGTGGGCCTTGCCTTGGGCTGAAACTCACCGAGAACGGCGCGATTTCGCAAGATCCGCCGAACGTAATTTGCGTCCCATCGTTCTGTTTTCCCCCAGGATTTGATTCCCCTTTGGTTGATCTCTCTGCAGATGGCGCGATAGCCGAGCCCTGCAAGGGCGCGGTCAAAAATGAATCTAACGACCTCTACACGTTCCGGAATTGGCTGGAACGTCTTCCCATCGTCAGAAGGCCGGAGCCAGAACGGGCAAATGGATGTCAATCTCTGGCCCTTCGCCTTGTTGCGTTTATTTCCCCAAGTCGCTTTGAGTCGGTCAGACTTCGTCTTCGATTCGTCATAGCCGCGAATCATGAAGACGATGGAAATGATCAGTTCAGTTGGATTCCTGTTGACCGATTCCCGCGTGTAGGTCCTTTTGTCAATCAGCGTGACGACCTCCACGCCAGCGTTCAAGATCTGAAGGAAGAGACCCAGTTGCGCAGTTATGTCATCTCGGGACAAACGATCAAGCGCCTCGACCAGCAAGACAGAGCCGGCTTTGATCCGTCCATTCTGAATGCACTTGAGGAAGCCTCCCAAAGCGCCCTGCTTGATGTTCTGGCCCCGGAATCCGGAGACGCCCTTATCCGCGAGCGTTTCGTCCAGGTGCAGGCTGTTTTCGCGGGCGTATTGAGCGGACAAATCCATCTGGCGTCGGAGCGAGTCTCCCCGCGCCTGCTCAGGTGTCGAAAAACGAATATAACTGTACGCCACTCTCATATCGTGGACTCAGGTTGCGATGATTTTTCGCTCCATCTGGGGAAGTTTTTTGACAGCTCGGTTCATAAAACCTCCAAGCTGCTTTACTCGCTGCACCGGCGACGTCATGTTCCCAATGAAGTATAGCTACGTGACGAGAGCTTTTGTGCCCCGAGCAACGCCGCTCCATCCGACATTGCGCCAGCGAATCACGACCTTTGCGACTCGGCACCGACCGAGAAAGATGGGGAGGTGTCAAAGTCGAACCGGACGTTCGTCTGGTTGAGTCGGCACGCGGGGCTCAGGACGCCAACAGACTGACCGGAATGACGAACACAAATTGGGGGTCTTTCACGCAACCGCGTTCTACCGCATCGCGCACTTTGTGGTGAACATCGTGAAGTGTGTCGCAAGCCCCGAGGTGGAGCGACTTGTACTGGGATTCGCGCGCGGCGGCCTCGCCCTGTTGTTGTGCGTCGCCCATGCCTTCGAGGTCCAGGATCAGAATCTGGAACTTGCCGCGCCTGTCGGTTGAATGCATACGACGAGATTTTTAATTAGCCTTCAGTTCAAACTTCCGCGTATGGTGTCGTACGCGACGGTCAGCCATGACGGAACGCAAGCTCGGCTCTTGCCCACTCTTCGGTGTTCGAGTTGGCGTCGTGCTCCTTGAAAGAAGCGATGACCTAAATTCATATCCCATTATATTGGCCGAAGGGGTATCACACGGAGGGAACTCGGATGTGGTGATCCGGCTGATCGTCAGCAGAGAACAGCGTCAAAGTTCAAGTGGACGGAATCGAACGGGACTTGTCCGTCATGACCAAAAAACATCGCAGCAATTACACCGTCATCACCAATGCCCTTGTGGAAATGGAATGGTGGGCGCGTTTCCATCCCGAAGACAGCGTGCCCAGAAAGCAGGTTCAGCCTCAACCGCGGACTCCAGCGAGTTTTCCGAGGACCCAACAACCGGTTCAGCGAACCAAGATTGGTCGCAACGAGCCTTGTCCTTGCGGCAGTGGCAAAAGCACACGAAGTGTTGCGGCCACCCGTGCCACAGCGAATTTCTTTTGGAAAATTGCATTGTCTCAGGAACGTGACACCCCCCTTGCCAATAAAATTGGTAAGGAATGAATACGTTCCAGCCAGAGCGACTGCGCGAGGACAATTGTGTATGAGGCGTGCCACTGAGCATTTCATTCGTGGGTTGACGTTGCAGTTGGAAGGCCTTGGCCGCGAGTCGGCGGTACCGAGAAGGCGCGTGCGGCGCCGGCGAATAACTAAAACGTGCTCGCTCCATTTCTCCGTCAAACGTAATTCAATTACCTGCGCAAGCATCTCGAACTCGGAAACGGCCCATGACACGCGATAAACAACTCCAAGGAATCAATCTTGAAGCGGTTCGCCTAAAGCGAGATTTGGATCAAGCTTTGAATACAAAGGAGTTCGCTGTCCTTGCGGGGATTTCCTATTCGCTCGCGCGTGAATGGTTCCGTATGCCCGGATTTCCGGTTGTGGGCGGAGTGGTCTTCTGGGACGACTTCGTGCTATGGCGGCGAACTCGGAACCAAGCGAAGTCGCAGCCCGATTTCGTTCCGACTGATACTAAACGCTATTGAGTTCCGGCACAATGCATCTGAATGAACTGTTTGCTTGAGTGTGCAGCCAGTGATGCACCAGTGATAGC
>Ga0315277_10001199_pt1 | contig 38325 bp, 34 predicted proteins | sample YL17G05_15_MG_FD_203695 | JGI IMG/M metagenome (GOLD analysis project Ga0315277, IMG submission 203695) | Sediment microbial communities from Yellowstone Lake, YNP, Wyoming, USA - YL17G05_15 | ecosystem: Environmental > Aquatic > Freshwater > Lake > Sediment | place: USA: Wyoming | collected...
AGTGCGTATTATCGATGATGACGGTAGACCGGTCAAACTACATATCCTGCCAGGCGAGACAGTGATCCGGCCCAATGTCTACTATCTGGGCAAAGTAAAGGTCAATTTGATCGGTACGATGCAGAAAGGCCTTTCCAAGCCTCTGTGGGTGATCACCACCTTGAAACCCGATGAAGGGCTTGAGATCTACCAAAAGCGCATGAAAATTGAACTGACCTTTCGGGATTGCAAAGACTTGCTTCATTTGCCCAAATTGATGAATAAACAACAACACCACTTGGAACAGATGATTGCGCTTACCCTAATCGCTTATAACATCGGGGTGTGGTTTGGAGAAGCACTTCGAGATGTGACTTACGGCCACCTGAAACCAAACCAGCTTCAGAAAAGCTTGCAAGGCAAATTAACGGTGGATACCAACAAATATCCTAAATGGACGATTTATTCTGGCCTATTTGTCCTGCTCAAACAAAAGTTCCGCATCCCGAGAGATGAGCTGAAATTAATCGCACAGGAAGCTACCGACGCTTTTGCCAAATTGGTTTACGGCAATGTCCGAACTTTAGTCCGAACCTAAGAAATCTAATTGACATGGGTGAACAAATGTACTATACTGATATAATAACATTTACAATGGGGATTGGTGCACGAAAGAAGGTAAGGATGACCCGCGCACAGAGACAATATAAGAAGGCTCTTGAAACATTAGTCTATATAGCAAACAAAGAGCATCGATCTTATTGGGCATTAAAGATAATTTATCTAGCAGATAAGGAACATCTTGGAAAATATGGCAGGCAAATATTTGGCGATAGTTATCGCGCCATGAAATATGGACCTGTGCCTAGTCTTGCGTATGATATCGTAAAAAACGTTCGCGGTGATGGATGGGAGAGACTTTATAAAATTTTTATTGATCCAAATCCCAATACCGCATTACGCGTCCCAGACGAAAAAACAATTTTTCCATTAAGGGAATCAGATACTAGATTGTTAAGCGATTCCGAAATTGAATGCTTGGACAATGCTTACAACCGAATACAAAATCTTACCTTTGCACAAGTAAAAAAGTTATGCCATGATAGTGCCTATGATGCTGTTGAACAAGACGAAGAGATGACCTTAAAAGGCATCATAAATACATTAAAAAATAAAGATGAGGTGTTTAGTTATCGGAAATGCAATTAGTGGGAAATAAATTCCGATGGATAGGTTTATTCCTCTAAAAGCGCAAAAAGCCCTATTAAAGGCAAAGATAAAACCAGGAAGCATAATTTACATATTTTGCGATTTTATAGATGATCCACATAATAAGTATATTTTAGTGAATTATTGTGATAAAGATATAATTCTGGTCTTTTTTATCAATACCGAGATTCACCCACTCATAGATAGAGATCCAAACCAGAGGGCTTGCCAAATAAAATTAACTCAAGTAAAGTACCCATTTTTAGATCATGATTCTCATTTGAATTGTACTGAGGTTATTGAGGGTTTCGATTGGGATACGATTATTGACCATTTACTTGTAAAGGGGGATGATTATAAAGGCGAACTACTAAAGGATGATATTGTTGAAGTATTAGTCGCTGTAAATTCCACTAAAACAATCTCGAATTTCGATAAAAAATTGATAATGGATGCGTTGGGTAATTGATCGCTAACGACACGGCTGGATTAAATAGATTTTCGAAATCTCCCCCCTAAATCAAAAGGAGCTGGCATGTTTTACAAGGTGGTAAGTTCCGATAATATCAACCGGCTAGTTCAGTTAGTGAGTGATTTATTACACCAGGGTTGGGCAACAACAGGGGGGATAGCATTTGACGGGCAACAATACTTACAAGCTATGACCCGATCGTAGATAATGAACTTTAATCCATTCTCCAGGAAGGACTTGAGGGAATTGCAGGAAAAATTGACTATTGATAACTAAAGTTATATAAAGTAATCGGAGGGACAACGAATTTCCGTAGAAAATTAAGGAGGGATGAAACTATGGCTAAAGGGAAAAAAACCATTATATTGACGTTTTGTAACTGCTCAGCCAGGTGAGACGAAAGAAGGTAAATAAGGTGCGTAATCCGGTCGAAGGCGACCACTGATTCCGGAGCAAGCTCACTTCACCCTCCTCCACTCCACGCCCTTCCCTTTATGTGCTTAGCGGATATGGTCTCCCGATCAAAACCCATAACCATCTTCCCGCAGGTCTGGCACTCTAACAGCCCGAAACACGTCCACGATATTTGATTTTCACTGTTTTTTTCACTTTTTCCTTTGCTACTATAACGCCTTCACTTTTACTATAGTTGATAAACATCATTTGCTTTCTTGGTATTTGCAGGTAGGGTTACTACTGGACGCTCAATCATTGGCGGAAATTCCCCCTATAGTCGCACAAAATCCCCGAGCGTCCAAGGTTTCATATACCACTTCCCGACCTGTTGCTTATGATTTCCTTGAGAAACCCCAGTGCTGAAAGAAAACGCTCATGTAACAGAAGTAACTCATTTTCATCGTAATCTTGATTCTTGCGATGTTCATCTGCATTTAGTAAATCCATCTGGTTGCTAAAATCTTTTACAAAGAATTCTACAAACGGCACGTTTTTATAATTTCTAACAATGTACAAAAGTCGTGCTTTTCTAGTAGGTCGATTTTCATGGAAATGGTTTGGATTAGCTGTCCAACCTTTAACTGCATCATCCGGAGCCAGAGCATTAAGTATGTGGGTACATAATTCTCTGTGGCTACTCGCAAAATGTCTGCATCGATCTGGGTTCTCGGAATAAATAGTTTTTTCGGCTCCTGTAAGGATATTGGGGAAAGAAGGATCGAGACCTCCTAACCAAGCCAATAATTCATCGTTATCTGGGGTAATTACTTCTTCCTTTTCTGCATCATAACCTTCCCCCATTAACAATCGACCAGTAACTACCGAAGTGTTATGCATTTCAATGGTCGGGTAATAACGAATGGCGTCAGGCAAAACTGAAAATTTATTGATTGGAAGCACATCTCGCATTAAGTTTTGGTAACTTGATATTGATCCGCTGATATCGGCTAGAATGGAATTTTCATAAGGTAATCTTATAGAATTTCTGATTTCATCGATGCTTCCTGCCAGATTGGCGATGGGAATTGAAAGTTTACCGATATCACAAATTTGATCTATCGCTCGTAGGTTGATATTATTAAAGGCTTCACTGATTTGAGGTGCGATACTGAATTGTTCCAATAATTCCCTTAATGATGAAGCGATTTCCTCTTGCCAGGTTTTCATCGGTAAAAAAGAGGCTGTCAAACTACTAGTCAATTGCTGCAAGCTCTCAGATAATTGAAGAGCTATATCTTCTTCCTGTTTGCATGCAGCTCTATAAAATCTTTGTTCTGGTACCTGTTGATCGGATATCTCATCATATTCTTCCCTACACCCCCACTCGTCAACAGCAACTTCTATCAGTCCTCTTTGGTCTTCTTCTGTAAATGAATTTAAGTTCCTCTGTTCATTGTCTCTAAGCATCCATAGAACGACTTTCTCGGAAAACATGTGTCCTTTTTCATCATCATCTACTGTTTCAACCTGCTTAAATACTCCCTTGACGAGATTCAAAGTCAAATACTTCACTCGCACAATTGCGCCGCTGGGCAATATGCGAGTCTTGGAGATTTCCTCAGCGCTGAGTATTGCGTCTCTTGTCAATGACTTTTTGTTCTCTTCAGATTCGATTTCATTTGACATCCAATGTTCTCCATAGTGGCGCGTTTGGCGGAGCTACACTATCTCATTTCTTCCACTCCACACTATTTTCCCTGTGTGCTTCATGAGCGTGATTCTCCCGGTCAGCCTTAGCACCACCTTCCCGCAGTCCTCATACTTATGCAACCCGATCAATCGAGAAAAGTGGGGTTGTCGTTGCATCAATCACTTTCTACGCAGGCGAAGAAGACTCGACTCGAACTGCTCTCAGCTCTTCGAAGCTTTTATTCTCCTGAAACTCCAGTGGAGACCAGCTTTTCTAATCCTGAAACAAGCTGCTGTGCTTGTTCCATATCCAACTTGCGCCAACCAGACGGACCTAATAATTCTGCCACCTGCTCTGTGGTGATTGGGTAGTAATCAACAAAAGCTTCATAGCCGATATAGGCAGCGAGTGGATTCTTATGCGCCCACACTGTGAATAACATGCGAGTCTTGTGATCGGGGTGGGTATACATGATACTGTGCACATATGGACGCATATGCAACCCTAATTTTCGGGATTCTTCTAAGATTAATCGGAATTCCTGACCCACACCTTTCTGATCAGCCTTCTTGCAGACACCTTCAATCGTTACGGAGCTTTTCTGTGTTTCTCTTCCTGGCCTGGCAATGGGGGTATCTTCCTCGGTTACATCACGCACCAAAATACGTTGACCGTTCTCCAGTCGAAATACATCAAAAACCACTTCAGTGAGTGGTACTTGTATTTTCTTCTTCATGTAGTTGAGCATGTCATCAATACCTGTCGTGTGCAATGTGCCCACCAGATATATAAGGACCTCTTTACTTTTACTGAATTCCTTCTCATCCAACCCACGAAACTGCAGCATGGCTTTCAGGTCCTTTTTGTTCCCTGCTGGATAGGCATTGACTTTGGATGCCAGGGTCTCAAAGGAGTATTTATCAATCTGGGCAGCGTAATACATCGCCTGGGTAACTACATCGGCTGTTAATGCGCCTGCCTTGATCTCAATCACCACACAACGCCCCAATGGATCCAATGCCAGAAGGTCCAGCCGACCTCCATCCATAATCATCTGTCTCGAGAATACTTCCAGCTCACCGGGCAGCAGAGTGGGATCGGCTTCAATCCAGCTTTCCAGGTTTTTTTCCAAACCTACGTTGGATTCCTCAAGTTTCAGTGGGATTGTCTCCCCTACCTGCCAGACCTTAAATTTTCCCATTGTACTCTCCTCATCATGCTGCTTGATACAATCTTGGATTTATTAGAAAGTTACTATTATAGAGATGGTCATTATATTTTCTTTATTAATTTATACGCCAATTTCCGCTTTTTCAATCGCGGCATCCAATATATTCACCCATTCATCTTCGGCAAGAATTATCAATGGGTATCCTAATTGATTGGCAAGATATTCAAAATTTTCAATCACGTCATTGCTGATGACGTTTGGAATAGAAATTCCAATTACATTTAGGTTTTCCCCCCTCACAGCAGCTAAATAAGCAGAATAACAATATTGGGTATATAACCCTTTTACACTCGGAACAGTTCTTCCCAGCCCACAACTCCTGGGTCGTTCTCGACTTTTTAGGTGAATGCCTAGATTTAGTTGTTCCCCAGTCTCATCCAAAATGTCTGGATACCGAAGATCAGCAATCTCGCGACTGTGATGAATGCCATCAAAGTCCTCATCGATTGCAAAACCGAAAACACGTGGTAAGCATATTTCACAACCTGACATAATCCTTGCTGTTGAAATCTCTTCATTCATGCAAGCATTACAAATGTCTCTCGTAGGATGCCATCCATTTCGCGAACATTTTTCTTTTATTCGGCTGAGAACCCTTTGGTACTCATTTTTTCTTTCATCCGAAAGATTTCTTTGATGCAAATGAGCCCTAACTCTCCAAGCTCGGAAACTGCTAAGAGGATATTGGTTTATTATTGCCCTTGGCCTTAGGATTAGGCGAAACAAAGTGCCTATTATAAGAAAGCTTCCATCATACTGTTGATTTTCAAGTATGGCTAAAAATTCGTGCAAAGATTTTAGTAACTCTGCACCTGGAAATATTCTGATATCAGTAGAAAAAGTGATTTCCTGGTTTGCGCCACACTCGCAACTGAAATTTTGGTTATCTTGTATACTCTGTTCAGTATGATTAGGACACAGAAAAATAATTAGTTGATTATCTTTTATTGGTTGAAAAGGAGATTGGCATATTGAACACCGAAGTAAATAATTTCCGCAATTTTCGCAATGAGCTTCCAGTGCAGGAATTAAATCCAGATTTTCGCATTGACCAACAAGATCCCAAATGAATTCTGGCTCAAACAGTGTTTCATGATTACGCGATCTTCGCGCTGTAATAATCGCCTTGGTCAATTCTTCAATAAAGAATCTCTGAGTTGTCTTAACCTTTTTCCCTGCTAAAGTGATTGGAGTATTTCGATAATAAGCTATGAAACCACCGAGGTTGGTATCCGCCTCTCGAACAAGTTCTTGCTCAGTTTTTTGTATAAGGTTGATTGACAAAGCCAATAGCGAGTCTTTCCTGAGCCGTGCCGGTGTCCAAATACGACCATATTGACGCGAAATTCCCAGTCCTCCATATACTAAATCTGGATGATTTGAATAGAATCCGAATGTCTGATGACGGGAGCCATCTTGAGTCAATCTGTGATAAGATCTGCTCTCTCCTAATTCCTGATCGGAAATTGTCATCGTTTGAACATCAAGATCATCAGCGGGATCATCTTCTAACCGCGAAAAGGAAGCTGTTCTGGGGTTTGCGCCTTCAGCCAATCTCTGCAGCATCTCTTCTGATAGAAATGGGAATTGCCATCTTATTCCCAATTTCGAACTTCCGTAATAGAGAATTGGTTTCATGGCTGGGAAATCGCCACACAGTAAAAGCGCATGTTTAAACCGATCACTATACCAAATTATTGCTTTTTCCAGACTATAAACCACATTGGTCTCACCATAATTCTCCGAGTCTGAATCCGATACCACGTATTCAATCTTTTTTTCATAAACAAGGGGAACTTCCAGAAATGATATCTGCGCTTGATATTCTCTCGCTGCTGTGATCATATAGACTGATCGGACAGAACGATCACTCCCGAACCAGACTGCTGCTTCACTCATATGATTGGCCAAAATCCCTGTTTTCTCAATGAGTACCTGGCGATCAGGCCAAAAACTTACAGAAATCATGTATAGGGTTGGATTAGATGCCAAAGGATAATTAGCTTTTGTTTCTTCAAGAGCATTCCGCCCCACTTCAGTGGATTGAATGACATCAAGTAATTGAATTTTCGTAAAATCATCGAGTCGACGTTGTAAATCAGTTTCAGCCTGTATTTTTAGCGTAGCTCGAGTTTGTTCAACAGTAATATTGTGCATTATTATTGCGATTATTTCTCGTTTTGGGACTGGCGTTCCACCTAATGCCATTTTCATTCCTCTACTCTATTCATTCGGTACTACCTTCTTACGACCTTCCACTCCACGGCTCGTCCCCTATGCTTCTCCCGCACATGAACATCTTTCTCAAGCCCCGTCACCATCTTCCCGCAAACCTTGCACTTATATATATAGTCCGAAATCCGTCAGTGTCGGTCGCGCTTCAGGTTCAGGAAGTCGTGCAGGCGTAGCTGTAGGGACATACGCCGGCTCCACACCCTCCAACCAATCCGACGTCTCCCGCACCATCCAGCGTATGCGGAATTCACCGAAGCTACAGTGCATGAAATATACTTCATCCGCCATATCCACCTCCCGATAATAAAGTTTACTGATAGTAGCTCGCAAGTAGGCTGTAAGTGAATTATTGCTTGACATCAATTTCTCGTATACGAGAAAAGTGCTTTCATTAATCTACGGTATTGAGAAGTAGCATAGGAATTACCTTCAATTCAACCATTCATTCGTTTGACTATCTGATTATTTCAAGACATTCCATGGTGGTTTGCACAAAGCAATCAATTTCAACTTATCCTCCAATTTGATCTTTCATAATCTCTACTAAGGTTCCAAACGCAGCATGCTGGCTGTTTATTTTCAGATCCGTTATTTTCCCAGTAGGTTCTGTTGGTAACTCTGATAATGGATAATGGCTATTGGTACCACTTACAGTGACAAGATCCCAAAAATCAGGAAGAGGATATGAAGTCCGATCAACCCAATTACCATGTAGTACCAAGCTACCGCTTGGAATAGGTCCATCTCCAATAAATGCCAAACCGAATGGCATTTGGTCGATGGCATTATCCCGAAAATCCATCCGATTACCATTCGCCATGAAGTAAATAATCCCTGAAGGAGTCCCAGATGCCATGATAAAAACACTGTTATATTGAGTGATCAGCGATTCAGGTAAAAGGCCTGATAAGACTGTTCCCGGATAGATCCTGTATTCTCCAGGTGGGCATAATGATACCCACTTAGATCGGTCTTCGTTCTGGGTGTTGAACCAGCTATATTGCTTACGCCTTTTGGACATATAATTTCTACTCCAAAATCATCCAAAGAGATCACCTTCAAAATATCAGACAGTGCTGTCTCACCCTATCTTCTTCTAATCGACGGTCTGTTCTTTATGCGGTCCTCTTACATAGGCCACTATTTCAAACCACATTACCATCCTACCGCTTCTTGATGGGTTGAACACTGCGAAAATGCATCCGTCAGACACTGTCAGAGAGTTGAATCCGTGTTCGCTCCGGTTCGACTGCACGCAAATAATCCCAAACTGTCGCGTTTCCTGGTCGGTTGGCTCTCTCTTCACGTTCCAAACTCGCTTTTGACCAAGTCTAGCTTACCAATGATCCCATTCAATTCGCTGACCAGGTTAGCTGCCCGAATCACCTCTCCTGCCTCCCAATAACTAACAGCCCGGCGGAAGTTCTCTGGTAGCGAGACAATTTCTCCATGCAACTTGGCGATATCGGCAGGGCTAGCCACGACGATCAAACGTTGCACACTTTGGTTGACTAGGGCGCGTTGTAAGTTTAGGATCAGCGAGTCTATTGAGCCGTGGCTTTGCACTTCGAAGATGTACATCACAACACCAAGATTAGCAATCCGCGCTTGCCAGACTACATCCACCTTTGCGCCCTTCGCCACCAACTTCTCCTTCTCGGTCTGAAAGCCTAATGCCTGGCCAATTGCCAGCACCTGTTCGATCAGAGCACTGTGATTGACCTTCTCAGCCTGGGTTGGCGGTAATGGTTCAGTTATCACTGAAATAGTTGAGCTGTCTTTCGCAGACCGGGCTACTTCGAAGAAATAATAATTGGTTTCTAACGCATCCATTTTAGTCAGCCCCTCCTTTTTCAACTCGGCGACGATCGCTGCCACCCAATCGTTGAAGGTCTGGTATTCTGCACCACTCAACTGCGATTTATTCAGGAAGGAAATGGAAGGCATAAACCCCAACGCCTTGAGTGCCTGGCGAGCTTTGTCGTTCCATACCCCACACTGTTCTGGGTGTACAAATGCCAGGATTTCGGCTAGCATGGCGGTGCCGAAGCCGCGCACACTTTTTCGAAAAGCATCGTAACGCGCCACCAGCACATCTTGGCCCCACAACAGGTTATCCAACTGTTCCTGCAGCTTAGGCAGTCCGTTCTCCTGCACCAGCTTATCCACCAGGTAGCCCTTGTTGCCCCACATCTGGCTGGCCCACAACGCGCTAACCACCTGGCCAACCTCAAGCTCGGTCATCTGCTTCAACCCGTGGGGTGAGAGCAACTCAGCATATAGCGCCAGGCGCTGCTGGCGATCCTGGCGGTCTTCTGGCCCATCTGGACCTTCCAGGTATCGCTTGTATGGTTGTATATGTTCGGTAAGTTTTGTAATTTGGTCTTGTGTCAGGATCATAGAAGGTATCCTATAGTAATATGCTTTTTGCTGATTCAGAGACCATAAGTTTTTTCCAGCTCTATTAGTTGATTTTGTTTTGCCCAAATTAGCCATCGCATCGCAGGATAACTTAAATGCTCACTCCCTAGTTGATCCTCTAAATCCCGTATGGCAAAATCAATCGCCTTTTCAAATAAGCGTTGGTCCAAGAAAATCTCATTATCTGATGTGACTAACCGTAAGGCTCGTTTTAGAGATGAATGCGCCCGGTAGGCTATTCGATTCCAAGCAACTTTCCATCGTGGTGGAATATCATAGAGCAACTCAAAAGCTTTGATAGAATCATTATAAGTCCGCTTCGAATCTAGAGAAATAAAAAGCATTTCCTGTTTGCCGTCTTTAGCTACAAAATCTAAGATCGCTTTGCTGCGTACCGGTCGTTTAATTGGATGAAATATCTCATCGTAAGCTATTGGATAAACTTTTCCAGTAGCAATATCTACTGGCGCTATGGGGTCATTTTCACTTTTTTTACCATTACAACCAGAGCACATAGGTATTAAATTGTATGGGTGAAGGCAAATATTAGGATATACAGCTTTGGGAAAATAATGTTCAATGGTGTATCCTTCGGGATTGCCACTTCCGCTATCTGTGAAGGCATAATCACAACAAGGACAGACAAATTCAATCCACGGATTGTTTTTTTTGAAGCCCGCTACAACATCACTTTTTGAGAAGTCCGAAACCCCTTTAAGAACAGGCGCCATAACATTCGTCGGATAGCCAGAGAAGCCTAGCAATTCAAAGAAGACGATCAGACAATCTTTTACGTTTGTATGGGCAAGAGTTTTTGAAGGTTGAAAAGCGAATCTAAAAGATGGATCGTCCAGATATTGATAATATTGCTGGTCAGAGTCAAAATCTGCCAGTGCTAGCAGTTTATCTGCATAATTACATCCAACGAGCTTGCGTAAATCCCGGAAAAATTTTCTGACATGTTTGTCTTGTTTCAAACCTGATCCGTTTCTCCCCACTAACCAAGTAACTAAATCAACTCCTACATAGGTTTGGTAATCAGCATCGGTATATATCAAGGAATTACAAGCAAATTCCAACGTTTGGCGCTGAAGCCCAATCAGATAATTTAACTCCGGTATGCAGAGTGGAGGATTAAGTGGGTGGAGCATCAAGTTCCTCCAAACGCTGGCGTAATCGGAATCTCCACATTCCAGGTCCAACTCTCTCTAGCAAATCAGTGACTTGGTTTCGTTGACCATTTTCGATTGCAAGGGTAATGATATCCTCTGATCTTGCCCCAGAAGCTAGCTCAGCTTTGAATATCACCATCATTATCTCACTTGGATCAGTTCCAAATGTTTTAATAGCGGGCTTTTGAACTTCAGCAAACCCGCTATCGTTTTTGACCAGAACATTAATCTGGTTTTCTGTCACATCAGAGAGGAGAATACTTGAATGAGTTGTGATGAGTAAATGATTACTATGGCTCTGCATTACCAAATCTAGTAAATTAACGATTTCTCTCTTCCAGTAATCATTAAAATGTACCTCGGGTTCGTCGAGCAAGATCAAGCTATCATCTGTATCCAGCATTGCTAAAAGCGCCATGCGTCCAAGGAAGAATTGCTCTCCGTCGCTAAGCCAATCTACCAAAAAAAGGTTGGGGGTTTCAATTAGATCAGTTTCTTCTTCTCTATTCTGTGGTGCTGTCCTTTCAACGAATATATTAATTTGCTGAAGTGTGGGCTCACCCGATTGGGAAATTTCCTGCAAATGGTCTAATTTCCGGTATAAGTCCAGGCTATTTGAAAATATTTCCAAGATTTTTCCTGGTAAGTCAGAATCGTGCATTATATCGAAAACCAATAAATGGTCAGTGCCTTGCTGGATATGAGTTGTTGACAACTTTTCGAGCTGTTCATATGTTTCAAAGGAAGAAATCTTCTTGTGGAGACGGAAGCGGAGCGAAAAGCCCGTTATAGCCTGAATCCCAATGGAGGTAAGCACATCCTGCAAGAGGTGAGTAGATATTGCCAGGTGCTTCAATAGACCGCACAAAGTGATGACAGGTAATCTCGATGATTGCATCAGCCAGAAGGGTGGTTCTCCTTCTGATGGCACTTCCCTTTCCAGTTGTACTATACTGCCTGGTAGTTCTATAATCGAGCGTTGAACTGCATCTTGAATTATTTTTTTTGGTGCATCAATTAAACCAGCCTCATCGGTCATACCTGAATACATCCGAAGCCATTCAGCCTCATTGCCAGTAGAATACACTATGACCCGACGCGGTAGAAAATGTTCATCAATCGTAGGCTCATCATAGATTTTGGTACTCTCGTCCCAGGTTTGCATTGAAAGTACCGTCTGTCCATCCTCAGGTTGATGTTTCTGAATGATGATGACTTTTAACTTGCCCAGCGTATATTCCACTTCAAAATCAAAGTTAATATAGAGACCGGCGCGCAAGTTGGCAAAGACCTGAGTCAATGCACGCAACACTGTGCTTTTACCTGAACCATTTACACCCACAAGAAAATCCAATGCATATTCACCTGTATCTATGCGATTTGGGCGATCAAAGCGTAAATCTAGATTCCGGAGAAGTAGATGCTGGTGAACGAAAAAACGTGTCAGTTTCATGTTACTCTGCCTATCACGTCATTTTCGGTTAACAAGCGAAAGTATGGTACATCTGCATAGGAAACCCTGACGAGGATCCCCATACGCTCGAACAATTCCAAAGCTCTCTGAACATCAGATGTGGGAACACATATCTTTATATCATCTGCCTGGAAAGGCGTGGGAGTTGGATAATCTTTGCTGGATACATTTTCTACCATTTTCTCAACGGTTTCCCAGATTAGCTTCTGCGTCCCGCGTAGGTTTCCTGGCAATGTTTGTACCTTGGCAGCTTTGGGTGGTAGTAAAGCGTTGGCAATTGGTCTGAGCTCAGCAACTCCCATAAGACGATCAATCCGATCCACCAATCGATTTTGGTTGATCTTAATCTCCGCAAGGATCTCTGCTGTACTGCGAAAGCGAACTTTAGCCATTTTAAGCGGGAAGTAATTTACTGGTAGGAGGTTATGATCTTTCGATTCAAATATGACTGATGCTGGAACTCCTATCCCGATAACTTCACTGTTTTCATCGAGTAAACACCCTACCTGTTTTGAATCTGAATTGAATACTTCATCAAGATTAGTTACATAAATTAATGGTATTGATTCCCCGAATACCAACCAGATAATCGCTAACTTGTCTGCTTTATTGCGAAACAAATAGCATTTATTACCATTCTCGGATGTCAATTCATATCCCATCACTCCTTGTGTTGAAAATAAAACTAAGGTTCCAGATAATATCCCATTAACATCACATAAATCTATAAATGTAGGAAATTTACGATCTTCAAGCCAATCATCTTTTTTTACCTGGAATATTGAAGAATGAGGCACTCCTCCCGTGCCCACAAAAATGCCATAGACATCATCTAAAGCTGGATTATTATCTAGAAGAGAAGATGCAACTATCGTATCGCCCTTTTTTATTTCAAAGGTATCCTTATCAATAAATACCCTATATTCTTCTAGCTCCTCATCAACAAATAGGTATTCACCGGCCAGAATTGGTCTCTTTGAATATTTTGGTGATAAAGATTTAATTTCGGATTTTCCCCTACAGATTGTTTCGTTAGCCACACAAATAAAGTCCTCGTTATTGTTTGTTTTAGTTTCTAACAAATATATCCATGACGTGTTTTCTTTAAGAAGTCTTAAGTTATATAGTATGAATGAGGTATCACCAACACTTGTGAAGCGATAGCCCAAGACTTTCTCTGCTGATTTATGTATGGAAATATCAACCGTGGGTTTCCCCTGTGGTTGAGTAGTAGATACCAATTGTTTTGAAATTGCAGCCGATATAAGGGGGAAATCGTTGTGATCAGGGTCTGGTTGACGATTTCGACCAGATGTATATCCATCGTATCGAGCGTTGAAAAACCATATGTCATTATAAAAAGCAGGTTCCTCCTCTTTGGGACGTTGTATCACCAAAACATGAGTTGGTAATGTGCTATATGGTTGAAGCGCGTCTTTAGGGAGGCTTATTACTGCTTTAAGAGCGCTGTCTTCTAAAAGAATATCCCGAAAACTTTGCTCGCCAGTACTAGTTGCGAATAATGAACCTGAGGGCATCATCACAGCCATTCGCCCTCCACGTTTCAGCAAATCATAAGCTAATGCACAAAATAATGTCTCACTTCGACCTGTAACATTCCCGCCAAAAACCTGAGAGGCCAAGGATGGATCCACCATCTCACCAAATGGTGGGTTCATTAAAATACAATCAAATTCCCTTTTATGAGAAGGTTTCCCGAATAATGCAAAGGCATTACCATTCTGGATCGTTGGTTCTTGTAGGTCATGAAGGGCAGAATTTACCCATGCGATGCGGGCCCAATTAGGAGATATTTCTACCCCAGTTACATGAACTTTACGATTTCTACAAGCGACTAAAAAACCGCCACTACCACATGCAAAATCGATAAGTTCTTCCTTATCCCCTGGTTTTACCAAATCTGCCATCCAATGAGTTAGATGCCTAGGTGTCGGATAACGCCCTCCTCGTGTCATGGAGGTGATTCTAGGGATAATACAATGGTCAAATAATCTAGAAGGGGGAAAAACGGGAATAGCCTGACGGAGAAGCTTGAGCACAGACCAGAAAATGTCATTTGAATCCAAGCCATATTCACTCAAAGATGAAAACTTTGGGTGCTTAAAATATTGCGATTTATTTTCAAGTTTAAAATGGATACTACGAATATTTGGAATAGGAGATTCTGAAGGCTTTTCTTTCCAAATGCCAGCCTTTTCTCCAAGCAGTAATAGTGCAAGACCCTCAATAATACTAAGTTCATCACTAACACCGCTCTTTCGAAATTCACGCCAAATATTATCGAGCAGTGCTTCTACTTCCGAAGAATATTCAAACGACATGTTCTATAACTCCCCACGAAATGCCTGTATTAAGAACGATTGCTTAAGTTGGGTAAGCAATTCAGAGTTTTCTTTATGAGCTTTTTTTATTTCAATAGTTTCATCTATTACCGCTTTTAAATAGGTAACGATTCTTTGCTGTATATTTATTGGCGGCAATGGAATTTCTACGGATAACATATCGCGAGGATAGAGATGAGTTTGCCCACGTAAATCAGCGAATCTAATACCTTTTTCTCTTGCTAATATATCTTTTTGTCCCCTTTTTGAATATAAGTAAAATGCAAGCCAGTTCCCAAGGCACCGATTATCAGTTCTTAAAATCATTATGGAAGTATCTACTGTGTTTTTTTCGTTAAGAATTTCATCAACGTAGCACACACGCCCTAATACACCACGGCCTATATTACATATTAAAACATCATCTTTCCGTAGAAATCGATCAGCAGGATATTTTTCTACCTTGTCTGATTCTAGATATGAAGGATCTGTGTCTTTCAAAGAGAACGGATATACATGTTTTGTTTTATAAACACGGATTTCACTCTTCCCAGATTTGCCCGCCCTGCCATTAAATGCAGTTCCAAAGTCATTTAGTGGGAGAGATATCGGGGAAGAAAGGAGGACTTCGTCTATAACATTTTCAAGCGCTATATTAAATATGGAATTTATATTAACGCCAATAGAATTATGTAAATCCTGAGCCCTTCTTATTTCAATCAGTACGCCTTCAAGACGCTGCACGATATTGGATTGTGTTTCAATAGACTTAGTTGGGTTGTCATAGAATGGAATTGGAATATCAACTGCTTCTTGGAAGCCTTGATTTATGCCACCTTGAGCTGAGCCCCGGAATGCAGATAATATCATCTCTTGCCCTATCTGGCTGTAAAGAAAATAAAAAAGGTACTTTTGTAAAATAATGTTTTGGTTTCCCCTCAATCTAAACACATGTTCATTCACAATGGCGCTTGGAAAAGGAAAAGATGTATCGATAAAAGAGGTTTTTCCTGTAGTAGCACCATCCTTCACAATTAGGATATCTTCTGGTTTTATCCATCCTCTAGTAAGTTTATCTGCGAAGGTTTTGGGTACATACCTTATAGATGAAAAGTCGAAACCACCATCCTTTGTTAAATGCTCACCGCCTATACTTGGTACACCATCTGTAATTCCTCTCACACCTCCCTTTGGTCGTCCCCCGGATTCTAACTCCGCTGTAAGACTAGACAAGTTTACCCATGACCATTCTGGAGGAATCGGGGTGTTACTCATAGATTCTTTATACCTCGTTATTAGTAATTGTATCGTGTAAATTTTCTACTATGTCATGCAGCTCTCGAATTCTCTCTAGTAAACGGCTCGTAAGGACAGTGGGGTTGAGTAATTCCTCATTAGTAGAGCCATAAGGGTTACGGGCAGTCAGATCATAATCACGGGATTTAATTTCTTCTATGCTCGTTATCCATGCATTTGGAGCTCCATAGTATTTTTCTATGCCCTCACCGGAGATGTTTGCTGGGATGTTTTTGCGTTGGGCATTCCATGTCTGTGATAATTGCCATGCCTCGTCGAAATGCTCATCTACGATCGGACTGCCTTTGCTAAACTTCTTTAATCCGGCAGGCAGCGGTAGCTCATAATACCAAATAGCTGAAGTCGGTCCGGGGCGTTCGAAGAACAGCAAAGCCGTCTTAACGTCCGCATATGGTGCAAACGCCCCAGGTGGTAGGCTTACGATGGTGTGCAGATTGAACTGCTCAAGCAGGTCTTTCTTAACCGTGGTAAATGCTCCGCCGCGAAATAGAACCCCTTCTGGCATGACCATTCCACAACGAGCCCCAGCCCTTGGTTTTAGCTTTTTCATGATGTGTTGTAAAAAGAGCAGCTCGGTAGCATTTACTGGCACGGGAAAGTTTTCCTGGATCTGCTGGTTTTCAGTACCGCCAAAAGGCGGATTAGTGAGAACGAGATCAAAACGTTCAGCTGGCGCACTCTTCACCGGCTCTTCGAGGGTGTTACCGCGACGGAAATTGGGTCGCCAGACACCATGAAGGACCACATTCATCATTCCCAGTAAATAGGGCACAGCTTTCTTTTCCCGTCCGAAAAAGGTTTGAGTTTGTAACTTTTCGTTTTCCTCGATGGATAAGCCGGGATTTTGAGTGCGTAAATACTCGAAGGTTTCAGCTAGAAAGCCGCCCGAACCGGCAGCAGGATCATAAATTGTCTCGCTCAATTGTGGGGAGACAAGGTGCACCATAAAGCGGATCACTGGACGGGGAGTATAAAATTCACCTGCGACTTTGTTCTCATTACCAAGTCGTTGTAAAAGGGATTCATACACATGCGAAACCGTATGGATGTCATCCTGACTCAGAAAGTCAATTGAATCCACAATTTTGAGTACATCTTTCAAGTTGTATCCGCTGGCAGCTACAATGACCGTGCGTTCGGAAAAGATGGCTGCGATGGACTCTCGAAATGGATCTCCATACATCCCCTGTAATGTGGGAAGCAATTGCGTATGAACGAATTGTATCAAGTCGTCAGCTGGCCAATCCTTGCGCGCCCACACAGACCAACGTAGATCGCCATCAAGGATACGAATATATGCCTTACCTGTAAGTGAAGTCTCGGTCTCCCAGACTTCTTCCTGAGCGTCAAGGAAACGCAAGAAAAGCAACCAGGCAAGGTGCTCAATGTATTCCATAACCCCGCCACAATTGTTATCACGCCGCAATATATCACACGCGCGCCAGATATCATTGGTAAGAGTCTGGCGGGTTTGTTCATTATTTATAACCATGTAAGGTGTCCTTCAGGCATATATTCTTTGCTGCATTTCTGCCAAACTTTGTTGTAGTTTGGGCATTGATCCAAATCTCCGCACCACACCAGGCGCCTGCCCCATTTCAAGAAATGGTGAAAGTCGGAAAATACGTGGGTCACAGATCTCATCTATTCCTGCAGACCGATATTTATCCAGCAGCCCCAGGATAACATCGCGAGCTGCCTGGTTATACCCACCCAAGAAGCGTGACTCCCGGTTGAGAAAAGCTGTTGCACGTTCTGAACGTGTGTGCAGTGGCGCGTTAAAAGTGAGGTGACAGAGCAAATCAAATTGGTCTGTTTCAGCCTGACCTAATACCTCAGCCAATACATCCACATAAACAGAAGCCTGCTGCAATTCCTGCAAGAAATTCCGCCGTCGATTGGTATCTACCCAAATCTTGCGTAGGTCCTCTACCTCACGCGCCTGACTTACTTGGCAGACGCAGGCACGCGTGTAATCCATATATTGTTCTTGAGTCATCTGCTCGCCCGAGCCCTCAATTATAAATATAGCTTCCTCTGCAATTTTCACTTCAAGGCCTTGTACCCGAATCTTGCCAACTGGCAATCCCTCAAGTTTGAGTTCCACCTGGATTACAATCGCTTCGTCAGCCAGCGTTTGCACTTCAAGCTGCTTGCGTCGGAAACCAGTTCCGCTGACGATCAGTGACATGGAAACCTCAGGCAATTCAGTAAAACGGAAAGCGCCTTCACCATCGGTACGGATTGGCCCGCGCTGAGTGTTGGGACCAGTCAGTAGAGTTATCGTCGCACCGACGAGTTTTTCTCCTGTCTCTGCTTTGGCCACATTTCCTTCCAGGATGGCAGTGTGGGGACCTTGTGGTGCTTCAGGTCGTGGACCAGGTGGACGATCCCATTCATCAAATAGCCTTGTTGCATCTGTATAATCAATAATTCGGAACCAGAGTTTGTCAGTGGCTGGATCTACACGGCTGCCGCGTCCAATGATTTGTTTGAACAACACTGGCGAAGAAAGTGTTTTCATAAATACGATATTACGGCAGGAAGGTACATCCACGCCTGTGCTGAGCAGTTCCGCAGTAGTCGCCACGACAGGTGTTGGATGATCGCTATCTTGAAATTGCTGCAACCAGACCGGTGCTTGACCCTCTTCGGACACTATTGGTACAGCATATGGAGATACTCCAAGCGGGCTAAACGCATCGTTTAGTAGGCGCGCTACTAATTGGGCATGAGCGATATCTACACAAAAAACCATCGTTTTTTCAGTCGGGCCAAACCGGTGTAACAAGCCCGCCAAATGTCCTACCATTGTGCGAGTGCGGTCAGGCAGAGTGATCTCACGCTCAAATTGGGGAGTGGTGTATAAGTCGCGCTCATCTGCGCCCTCAGGGACGAAAACTTCTGCCCCCTGTTCAACAGCATCATGAAGATTCAAACCACTTTGGTCAACAGTTGTGCGTACCCTGTGGACTTTATATGTTGCTAGGAAACCATCTTCAATGCCTTGCCCTAAGCTATATTCGAATGCTGCAGGCTGATGTGTTCCCTTAGTGGGATTATCTGGATCCAACAATATCTCGGGCTCATCCTTACAGAAATATTCATAAGTATCCACATTGTCAGTTCGTTTGGGTGTAGCTGTCATCCCCAAATGAACGGCATTACCAAAATGCTTTAGGATTTCCTGCCAGGTGCCAAACCCTGAACGGTGAGCTTCATCGATGATCACTAGATCAAAGAAATCCTGTGGGAATAATTCGTACAAGCGTTTACCATTCTCGTTTTCTATCCACAACGACTGGTAAATGCCAAAATAAAGGTCGCGTGTCAATAACGGTGGATGACCTTCGACAAGTGAGCGGGGATCACTACCCTCGCTAGAAAAAGGAGAGAAAACATTATATGCTTGGTCGCGTAATACTACCCGATCAGCAATAAATAAGATACGACCTGGGCGATCAGGATGTTGACGCTGTAACCAGCCTGATTTCACTAGCTTCCAGGTCAACTGCATAGCAGTGAAGGTCTTGCCAGTTCCGGTGGCCATTGCGAGTAAGATCCGCTTTTGACCACGCATTACTCGCTGGATTATCTGACCGATCGCTGATTCCTGAAAATAGCGTACGTTTTTACCTGTTATTGATTCAGGACAGTATGGGTGTAAGAGTGGATTAAGACGACGTGCAGCAGTGTCATCTAGGTTGTAGAGTGCACGAGCCTGTGCATCCTGGTGAAGATTAGTGGGATCTGTCAGTCCTGTATTGGCCACCCAGCGTCCCCATAATTCGTCGGGGTTGGGAAAAACTGTGAGTTCTCTACTAGTGTTTGTAAAAAAATCGTATTCGATGATTTGATGCCCATTTGTCGTATATGCAAATGGCACCGTCAAATCATGGGCATAACCCTTTGCCTGTTCTAGGCCAGCTTCAGCTGGTAATGCCTCTTCTTTCGCCTCAATAACAGCAATAGGAAACGCATCCGTATAACGAAGCAGATAATCAATCTTGCGACCCTCACGGTGATGCGCTCTTTCACCGTGCAAAATAATCCTGCCGGCGGTATATTGTACATCTCGGCGGTAAAAATGCTCACGGCGAACTTGCTCTCGACCCCAACCAACAGCTTCGAGTTTAGGATCAATTAAATAAGCGCGGGTATCTGTTTCATTAAGAGACATAAACAATGTGTAAAATCAGTTTGTTTCTACTGGAATTAATGCTTCCAGCCTCTTTCGATGAAGGACACTCAACAAAAGTATTAATTGAGGTCCCCTTGATATGAGAAGCCAGTAACCTTGGTTGATCTGCCAACTTGAGATTATTACTTGATTATTATATGTTATCTGAATGGATTGTGCCAAATCAATGGGGGAGAATTGACATCTCCCCCATGTTAGATACTAGTCAACAGGCACCGGTTTTGCTTCGAGCGCCTGAATTATCTCAGCAGTGGTATTACGGATGCGCTCCAAATGCTCCATAATCTTCTCAGCTGTGGCACCATGCAAGGCGTTGTAGTTCGGGCTGGATAAACCATCTATCCCGAAATGCTTAGCAACGGCGTATGCCACAGATTCCGCCTCCAACTCCCGAGTAGTGCCGCTTGTAAGCACACCCTCTACATGGTGGAGTAATTCATGAGCGATCTCATGAATTAGTGTCTTGGTGCCAGCCTCAGGATCCAGGATGACCTTACCACCCAGGCTAACACCTTGGATGTCCCTCCCGATACTCTTGACCTGCACCTGGATGCCCTTGCTCTCGGCAAAGCGGATCAGGTGCTCTTGCAGCTCAGCATTCTTCTCAGGGCTTTTCCAGTCAGGTGGTTCAGGGAGCGGCTCGCCATCCGTTTGACTCACATCGAAGACAAACACGACCTTGAAACCCACCAGGCGTTGTTCCTCTTCATCCTGGTCGTTGGTCACATTGGTAATGATTGGTGCTAGGATCGGGATTCCGTGCTCCCCTTTGCGCACACAACGTCCCATGCCCTGCCATTTCTTAAATCCAGCCACTTGCGATGCATTAGGTTGCGACATCAAAATAAGCCAGACATTGCAGGGGCTGTATTGATGGAACCTTGAGCACATATCCAAATAGTGGAGCATCTCTTCGCTGACGCGGGCAGCGTCTGTCGCCTGAGCTAGCTCCTGGATGTGCTCGGTAATCCGTACCTTCAAATCTGAAGATGAATTGTGGTTATCCATTTTATCCTCCATAAAAGAAGGACGGCGCAAACCGAAGTCTGCGTCGTCCAATAATTGTGTATGGGTAGCTTAGATATAACAACCGAAGGGTAATTCACCTGCCTCCATCATCTGTACGACTTTCTTGGCAGTTTGGATGGCAGTCTCGTTGCGTGGGTCGGTGTACTCCTGCTCAGAGAGACCTGCGATCAAGCCAAAGGCGAAGCAGATGACCAATCGTTGCAGGGTGCGGTGGGTGAAGCGTAGCTGCAATCCGATCTCTTTGCCTTCTCGATAACCTTTACCACCGAGATTGAGGAAGTCATCAAGCATGGAAGCGAAATTCTCCAGGGTGAGGGATTTAGCCAGGGTATATACATCAATTGTTTCCCCTGTTTTTTCGGTACGAGAAGTCTCAGAGTTGTACGCTCTTATTTTGATGGTATTGCTGTCGTCCATTTTGATCTCCTTTTAAATATTTGTATGGTTAGGGAACGCTGAAAGTAATCACGACTCCAAGGGAATATCCTTGGCGTAGGCTGCCAGTTATGCAGTGGACATTTCCATGCACAGTTTGTTGATAGGTATCAAAGAATGGTGCTAACATCGCTGATAGATGGCGATTGAGATAACCAATCTGCCATCCATTCTGGCATTCAACACTAATGGCATTAGGATCATAAGGATTGGTAGGTTCTCGCCTAAGCAAGATGTTTTCCCCAATAGAAAGTCTTGCAATAACTAATTGGCGACCGTCGAAGGTCACACCAGCCACACGTGTACAGATACGACTACCTGAGCGGTAATCATGTGCAGTTTCTGTTTCGAGTTCGGGAATGAAAATATCGCTGTTCATTTCAACTCCTTTTGTGGATTGTTTATTGAGTGGATTTGGATTAGGTGATGAAAGCCAGCCTAATTAGGATGATGGGTTTCATCTATAAGCTGGATCAGCAGTACACCAGGGCTTGGGTTGGTGATCTGGACATGGCGGTTGGGTAGTACTCCAGCACGAAGCATCCACTTGCCCTGCAACCTAATGGATGGCATAGTGCGCTTAGCCCAGAAGTCGCCGATTTCTACGACCTTCAAAACACGCGGCGATATGCAAGCACCTGGTGGTACTAAGTGCTGACTATTCTCTTGGCTAAGGGAGTCGTCCAAGCCAGCTAGCACAAGTTGAATTACTTTAGTGCGTTCTTTATGTGATAGATTAGTTGAGTTGTAATCATTCATATCAGCCTCCTTAAAACAAAAAGAGCGATCTGCAGAGTAACAGACCGCCCTGATAGGTGAATAAGTTTTAGGCATCCTGATAAATGTGGATGTGTTCCAGGTCGCTAGATTTCACCTGTTGGCTGCAGCTTCTATCTGGAAAGGGGAACTGAGGTTCCAGCTTGCCGTCCTCTTTCACGACTGGTAGAGCCTGAACCCATACTTGCTCGTTTTCGATGCTTAGCACTTCAACTCCAATAGACTTCCCATCCAAACGGACACAAGCCCAGATGATGGCTTGACCTGCCTTGCAAGGTTTGGTTTGATCAGGCTCAGGAGTTGGTTCAATATGTGGAGGCATTTGCGCACATGCCAGCCTGTAAACCTGGGCAGCGACACGATGCTTGCAGTAGTGACCTTTGGCGGAATCAGGACAGGAGCAGGTTCGGGCGCGAAGATCAATCATATAAGGTAGGTTGGATGGGTCAGAACTCTTGACTTTGAAACGGACGAGGGTGGTTGGATCGTAGGGAATAACTCCGCCTGATAGAGCAATCTCCAAGCCGCGCTCAAGGCGTCCATTCATGCGCTGTTTCAATTCAGGTGCTATGGAATTGAAAAACTTGGTGTAGGCAGTATTGATTGCCTCCACTGATGGTGTAGTTTGGTTCATGAAATATTCTCCTTTTTTGTTGTGATTGATGGATTGGGGGTTAATCAAAAACTAGATAACGAATACTGGTTAGTTATGTACGCACCTCCTCAAGTTGGATTTCGGATAAGAATCTGGATGGGTGATTGCCTGCCCCGATGAACACACCTTTACGGGCTCTGGTGATAGCTACATAAAACAAGCGACGCTCACTCTCAAGCTTGTCACTCATAGGATCTTCCAGGAAGCGACTTTGGGTATCGTATATGTCAATGGGTGCACCTTTTAGATATGGCAGAACACCTTCATTGGTCTCAGGCAGGAATACGTAATCAAACTCCAAGCCTTTGGTGCGGAAGATGGTAGTGAAGACCACTTGTTTCTCGATGGGCGCTCCCTGGGTTGTATCCAGACGGGCAATATGCTCAAGCAAACTCAATGGGGTCAGTCGGGTATGTCCGACATATTCCAGGAAGTTCTGCACAGCCATGATCTTGCCATCTGCATGTTCTCCATCCCCATAGTAATTCTGGAAAGAGTCCAGGTAACCAGTTTGGTCAACTAGGTCATGTAAGAGGTCTCCTGCACTCTCACCCGCGACTATTCCTGTATATATGCGAGTGAGCAGCTGCCACACTTCGTCCAGCTTTTCTTGCTGCCACTTGCTCAGGTTGTAGGTGTATACATAAAGGACATTATGCAGCAGGCGATCGAGAGACAGACTCAAGTATCGACTCTCATATACCAGGCGCTCCAACACAGCACGAGAAAGCATGCGATTAGGTTTATTGGCTAAGGTCAGGAAGAGTTTGGTGATCTGGTCATTCAGCGGCTCTTGGAAATCTTTACCCAAGCGGATGTAATCCAATAGGGTTTTGATCTCAGAACGCTTGAAGAACGGATCGTGACCTTCGACTCGGTAAGGCATGTGCCGATTGAGGAACTCTGCTTCAAGATGATCCATTTGAGCATAAAGCCTGGATAGTACAGCGATCTCTTGAGGCAGGATACCATCTGCTTTTATCAGGGCTTCGACCTGTTCCATAAGGGCTTTATTAGCGGCATATCCACTGTTGTAGACCTGGATGAAACCTAGCTTATCCTTTTGATAGGCGATCACATCCTTGCTTACACGCTTGGTGTTTTGGTGGATCAGCAAGGAAGCTGAACGAGCTATTGTTGGCCCGAAACGGAACGAATGGGAGAGCCGATATATCGAGTGAAGTTTGTGATTGAATACTTGCTCAAAGTCACGTACGATGTATTTTGGTCTGGCACCTCGCCATTCGTAAATACATTGATCGTCATCGCCAACTACTGTCACATCAGCTTTCTCATCGGAAAGAAGCTCAAGTAAACGCTGTTGTCCATAATTTACATCTTGATACTCATCCACAATCAAGTACTCAACTGGCCCACACCATCGTTTTCTGGCATTTGTGTTAGTCTCTAGGATGTCTATAGCGAGTGGAATGAAGTCATCAAAGGTTAAGGCAGACTTTTCCAGTCTCATCCTATCAAACTCCTCGTATACGAGATGCATATTTGGCATAGACCAGGAGCCAGCCCTTTCGGGAGTCAGGAGAGCACCTTTCCACAAGCTGATGGCATTGAGGGCGTCTTCTGTTTCGATGGAATTGGGTGGAATGCGATGCTGACGCTCTAAGCTTTCAATTGCTCGTTTAGCAGTCAACCAAATCAACTCCTCCTTCTCGCCTGTCCAGAATTGTGTCAGTCCTGGTAGCACACCAATGCGCACCATGGTGTTGATGATCTGAAAGCTGAAGCTATGGAATGTATGTACTTCAGGCTGCATGGAGTCAGGTAATCCTGTGAGATCCAGGTGAGTGTGGAACTGTTGACGTGCCAGGCGATTGAACATCAGAACACGAATGGCATGAGGTGTGACATTGCACTCCTGAACCAGGTGCTGGATGCGACAAGCCATTGTGTAGCTCTTACCTGAACCAGCAACAGCTAGGACACGTGCATGTTTGCCGATTGGGTGATGGATGACGGCTTGTTGCTCTTCAGTTAGATTTATTTCTTTCATTGATATCACCTCCAATAGAATCAAAAGGGGGCAACTTCAACTCGGAAGCTGCCCCATATCTAGACATTTCTATGTTATAGAATAAGGGATGGAGTTATGTGGCTACTTGCCGCGACACCATTCACCATCCGCTTTATGGCTGTACCAAACTCGCCCATCCTTGTCCCAACGCTTCATCTCGCATTGGTGGATCAGGCACCAAGCAGGGTTGCTGTTTGTGCCGTTCGTGCCATTTGTGCCATTAGAGCCATTGCTTTGGTCTGTACCACTCTTTGATTCGCTGGTCGGGCGTGAGCCTGAGCGATATACATTTGGGATGCAGCCATTCTTGAGCAGATAGGCAATCGCACTGGCAGCCTTCTCCAACAATTCCGAGCCAGTTTCGCAACGCAGGGTGATCTGGCACTCGAAGCCATTCGGGTCCAGGTAGCGGGTATTCCAGGAAGCTGGTGCCTCACTGAAAAGCTGCTCATTGATTTTGATTCCATTGGTATGATTGTTATTATTCGCGTTCATCGTAATAGTCTCCTTTTGAGAAACAAAAAGAGCGCCTCCCCGATACAGGGAAGCGCTCTAGGTTGAATATATTTGATTAGTTTTCATCTTTGATGAAATCAACCAGGGAAGGATGGTCCAGTTTTGCTCCACAATCATCACAGACTTCTTGGATGTCATCCCACACATCACCGGCACTGAAATGCATACTGCCCTGGTAAGTTGTGTGTTCGTGTGGGCATACTGCCTGTTGCAGTAGTTTTACGAAGATTTCCAGTTCGACCCACTTAGGTTCGTTACCACTCCCTTCACAGATCGGGCATGGAACATGACGAGTGTATTTGTGACCCTGGCCGTCTTCAGCTTCGCCGATAGGCTGGTAGGCTTCGCCATTACAATGCGAACAGGTTGCTAGGATTTTGACTTTGAGCATGGTTACCTCCTTTCTTTTTAAAATCAAAAAAGCCCACCCGAATGAGGTGGGTTGATCTATTCCTTGCTATTTTATGTGGGTTAGCAAGCAGCACGGTAGCCTACTACACCCTCCCCAGGTGTCCAGGCGATGCCCTACAGGGTCATCGACACTTGGGGAACATATTCAATTATTTATCTACCCCCCATGTTCACTTATGGTCTTCTTACCCCCTCTATATAACCAGCTTTCAAACGAGCAGGGGAATAGGAGTTGAAAATCCTTTCACCAAAATAGTCATGTAGACGAATTTTATGGTAAATGATCCACTATAGTTAGTAGATAAAGAATCCCATTTATCTGAATGGAGAGGTTCTTCGATTATGGAAAACGTTACTGTATCATAAACCCATAAAACGCTTGCAAAAAGAGAGAGTTCCGATCAATATTGTTGTTGACACAAATCAACATAGAAAGGAACTCTCCGATGACAGAAAAGCCTGTCGAATTAAGTATAACTGTAAAAGTCTATGGCGAAGTGATCCAATATACGCGGAAGATAGCGATAGAGGAGTTAGAAATAGGGATCAGTCAGGTCATGCAAGAGATTGGGAACAAAGCATTAGTGGCTGGGCTAGTGGGGTTGGATCAGGAATTACGCCAACGAGTGCCAAGCGGATGGCGGAATATAGGGACAGAAGAGCACAGCATAATGAGCAGTATGGGATGGATCCGCTACCAGAGACGCATCTATAAAGACGAAAAGGGCAGGCGGAGGAAACCGGTGGATGAGGCCTTGGGAGTGGAACGATACGGGAGGGAAAGTCAGCGAGTGCAAGAGATGGGAGCCTATTTGGCCTGTGAAGGGACCTACCGGCGAGCAGCAAGCCAAATGAGCTGGTTGATGAAAAAAGAAGTCATAGTACCATCCAAAGGATGGTGTGGCAGGTAGGGAACCGCATCGTAGATGGGGAAGAGGCGGAGCGTAGGAGGGTTTTCGAGGGTGGAGAGGCTATTGCGAAGGGGAAGGTGAAGGCAGAAGTATTATACGGAGAAAGTGATGGCGTATGGCTGCATTTGCAAAGGGAGAAACGGCGCTCGGTAGAAGTCCGGGTAGCCACACTCTATAGCGAAAAAAAGTCGCTTGGTAAGAACCGCTATCGATTAGCAGATAAATGCAGTATCGTCGCCCTTGGGATCAGCGGTGAAGCATGGCAAGAGCACGTCTTAAAAGCAGCACACCATTATTATGATCTGGAACAGACCAGGATGCTGATCAGCGGAGGAGATGGCAACCAATGGGTTCGACGTACCTTCCAGCGCTTTGAGCTGCAGCAGGAATTCGTACTGGATCGTTTTCACTTGAGCAGGGCAGCTCGGAGAGCCATTGGCGACAAGGTCGTAGCGCATGAGATGGTCAAGAAATTACGTCAACAAGGTTTTGCCGCTGTACGCCAGGAATTGAGGCAACGCATCGAGCAGGCTTCTGGCAAAGAAAAAGAGAAACTGAAGCAATTCTATCATTATATCGACTACCAGCAGGACGGTCTACTGGATCTATCACACAGGGGCTACTCAAGCGAGCTAGGCAACCTGGGTGCGATCGAAGGAAATGTGGATAAGCTGGTCATCCACCGCATGAAGGGACGAGGCTGCTGTTGGAAATTGCACGGAGCAAGAGCAATGCTGGCACTATGTCAGAATAAAGAGGCTTTGAAGCACATGGCGTTTCAATACTTGCCGCTTCAGACACCCGAGCATCCAAAACGCAAGAAAAGAGTATCATTGGATAGAAGCGAATTCCTGCATGGAAGGATGCCTATTTTTGCAGGACCAGATCAAGATAAACCTTGGGTGAAAGAGATGTACCGCTATGTACATGGTCATTGAACTCTCTCTTTTTCATGTTTCTATGGGAATCCTTGCCTGTAACATGGAAAACCGAGGGTGTTGCACTCTATTTAGAATAGTTCTATACTGTGATTGGAGCCTCTGTTGTATAGCTAACATAATGACTTCATTGGTCTAGTTTTTGTCTACCAATGTATAGCAGCCTGAATTGTAGATAAAAATCTTCTGGAATTATTTTCAAGAAAAAGGAGAGCTAATGAAATTAGCTGAACTGGCATTTGCGTGTTACATTTACGGCAAGTTCGCCGACTCCAATAGTTCATACCTTCAGTTCTTGGATAATACATCACCTCAACTTGATCTAAACAATGAAAATCATCGAATAGCACTTCTCAATTGGCTAAACGAGTGGGGGTGCAGGCAATTTGCTATTGCTTATCACGGGTTAGCATCTGAGGAGATACGCAGTTGGTTTCAAGATTTAGGTGACCAATTCTTCCCGCTAGACAAGTCACTTATTGATTTTTCCGACTATGATTTTGCATCTGTAATTACCGCCTATACTGGACTTGTGAACAGAATAGCAAGTAAAAGGCTTTCACGTAACGAAGGCCAATCGGAAGTGACATTCGGCCCAACAGGGACGGCTAAAATCCTTTTTGCTATTAGGCCGAATGCTATGATCCCTTGGGATGATGCAATGCGAACCAATTTTCAATTGGACGGTTCAGCTGGTGACTACGTGAAATTTCTAAAAAAAGTTAGGAATAATTTAGAAGAACTAAATGAAATCTGTATTAGAAGCGGACATAGACTTTCGGATTTGCCTGAACTAGTTGGTAAACCCAAATACAGTTTGACAAAACTGATGGATGAGTACCATTGGGTTACAATAACGAGGAATTGTCCAGCCCCTACCCGTCAGGAACTCAATCAGTGGGCGTTATGGTGGTAGGAATGATAATTGATGAAATCATAACAAATCCTCATAAGTTTAGAGAAGCTTTTTTGATTCAGGTAACGCTATCGGAAGTTGATAAAGAATATGGAGCAATTCTAAATGTGCTTCTATATTATATTTGGCGAGGTATTTTTGAGACAAGAGAAGCATTGCTAAAGGGTAAAGTACAGACGGATTTAGGAATTTTGTGCTTTGCAACATACAAATCATTTTTACCGATTATTCAAAATATCCGATTGGGTTACCCAGCAGATGTGGTGATACTTTTACGAGCAATGATGGAACGAATTGCACTACTAGGCTATTTACATACTCATCCTCAAATAATTCCAAAATACAAGGCTAAAAAAAACAACCTTCAGAAGGACGCAATGGCATGGGCTAAAGACCAAGCTGTAGAAAATTGGATGATCCTTTATAGCATGTTATCCAATGTCGCTCATGCAAGATTGGAAGGCACAGCTGGTTACATGCTTGACCCAAACCCGATCGGTGATGCTTTACGAAAAAGTATGCCTGATTTGAAAAAGCCACTGACTATTATTACGGACGAACTTATAGCAATGGTATGTTATGCTTTATTTGCGATTGCTCCATTTGCATCAGAAGTTTTGGGTCAAAAAAATAATTGCATATTCCCTGATGGTGAGAGAGTGAAAAGGTTTGTTGACTTAGCTGATTTGGGTAAATTTCAAAATTTCTTGGTTCGATTAATTGAAAAGTACAAATAATGGCGATATCATAGTGTGTAGTGATGATCCTACACCTTAGGTAGTTACCTAGCAAAGCATTAGGTCGTTGTCTTCTTATAAGAACTGTAAGGCTTCATACAAGTTGGGAAAATTATTTTATATAAAAGAACTATGGGACAAAATATTCTAAAGGTTTTTTATACTGCTTAGAAAAATCCAATAGTTCAATAAAATCCACTCTTCTTTCACCCGATTCACATTTAGAAATATAAGATTGCGGTTTGCCAAGTCTTTGAGCTACTTCAAGTTGCGTGAACCCAGCCTCAAGCCTGGCCTGATGTAATTTCCCTAAAAATATTTGATAGCGATCAGAATAAACGTGACGAGACAGGGTTAGCTCCATTCCTACTACTAGCCCTGATATTAGCGGAAGGTTAGAAATATCCCAAATTGGGATATAATGATTTTACTGTTTCTAAGGCTTGTTTTTAATTTTCCGGTTTACAGGATTTTATCTATTGGGAGGATTCTATATATGATAGATGAAGTATATAAAGATAAGAATCCAGAAGAACTCGCATAACTACTTACTGGTAATGAAGAAAAAGACTTGACTGTTTTATGTTATTTCCTGAAAATAATTGATGAATTAATATTATCTGGCGATACTAGGCGGGTACAGAAAATACTTAAACCTCTGATGTATTTATATGATTAAGAATATGACTGGCTCAGGATGGATTATTTCATTTTCTTGGATACGACAGGCGAAAAATTGGTGTAATCGAGCATCTTTGTGAACTTTATAAAATAATAGTGTGAAGATTTATAGGAGGGATTTATGAGTGGGACCAAAATCTCGTGGAAAGATGTTAGAGATGCTATAAATATTATAGATCGACCATTATATTGGCAGCGCTGGGCGCTTGAGAATTGGTTCCCCAACCGTTGTAAAGTTTATCTTGAAGCCAGTAAAAAATTCGCATTATATCTTGATGGTCAAACACCGAGAGAAAAAGAATATCAAGATAAGGTTATTCAGTTAACTGATATGGTTTCACATATTATGGTTACTTGGGACGGAATAACTTATTCTGATGCTATTTTATTACCGCTTTACGATGAGTTTACTAAGTTATTTGAGCTCTACGAAAAAATTGGTCAAGAAGTAAATGAGATAAATGTAAAGCGAACAATGCTATCCATTATGTCTAGAACATCAGACTTTCAAAATGGCCTCAATTTATATAGAGAACTCGTCTCTACCGGAAAAATGACTGAAGAAGAGGCATTCCAAGAATTTTATAAAATATTTGAATCTGTATTGTATCAGTACGACAATGACAAAGAACGGCATTTACGGGAGGCATTTAATACTCATGGAATTAGTTGGCCAATCAAATTCCATTCGGAGAATAAAAAATCAGATATAGACACTAATCGTAGCTCTAATTTAGAATCTATAATTTCACCAACAAATGCATCTACTCTTTCATTCGATAATAGAACCAAAGTTAACAGAAAGGAATTAATCGGTTTTTCACCACCCAATTTAGTTCAAAATCCTCTGGCAGAATTTTTAGATCAAGATCAATTACAAGCTGTACAGCACCGTGGATGCAACTTACTCATACTTGCTGGTGCAGGTTCAGGTAAAACTCGCGCTTTAACATACCGAGCAGTCTTCTTTCTTCAGGAAATAGAGCCAGAAAATATAATGGTAGTTACGTTTACCAAAAAAGCAGCGAATGAGCTTATCACAAGGATTTATAAACAAGTTCCTGAAAATAAACGAAATAATATTAAACGAGCCTGGATTGGTACTATTCATAGTATCTGTTGGAGAATCTTGAAGGATAATGGGCATCTTGTTAATTTAAAACCGAATTGGAGCGTTCTCGATATGGCTGACTCTCAAAGGCTCATGTATCGATCTGCGAATACTTTTGGATTTAATGTAAAAGTTGCAAAGGACATCCATCAGCTGTACAGTTATTCAAGAAATTCCTTGACGGATTGGTCACAATGGATTAAGACACAGCGGTTTCCAGATATTACTAACCCAATTCTCGTTGGTAAGGCTATTGAAAGTTATCGACGCCGATGCGCAAGAAGCAGTCGGGTAGATTTTGACGATTTACAAGTCTTAACGCTTGAGTTATTGCAAAATAATGAAAAAGTTAGGAAAGAATATCAAGATAGATTTAAAGTCATCATGATTGATGAATATCAAGATACTAATCTTGTTCAAGCTAAGATACTTGAACTGTTGGCTACTAAAACTAGTGAAATTACTGTAGTTGGCGACGATGCTCAAGCTATTTATGGCTTTCGTGCTGCGACAGTCGAGAATATATTAAACTTTGAAAAGAATTTTTCTGCGAAGAGGGTAACCATTAAAGCAAATTATCGCTCAACACCTGAAATAGTTGCTCTATCAAATGCCAGTATCCTCAAAAATCGGAGACAGCTTCATAAGGAAATCCGGTCCATCGCTACTTCTGGGAAGAAACCAATTTTATTTATCGGAATAGATCCCCAGAATGAAGCTAAATATATTGTCCAGAATATATCTAAACAATTAAAAAATGGATCTAGCCTGAATGATTTAGCCGTACTATTTCGTGCTACTCGTTTAGCAGCAGCATTAGAAATAGCCTTAAAACAAGTTGGAATTCCTTATGTGGTAGTAGGCGGAGAAGATTTTTTCGCTTTTGAACATATCAAGCTTGCATTAGACATGGCGAGACTATTAGTCAATCCAGACGATTCAATCGCATTAAGCGCTCTACAAGAATTAATCGATTTCTCGTCACCTTCCACGCTTGAAGTTATAGAAAATCAAGCAGAACAAACACAATTATCTTTTTGGGATATAGTAAACAACTCAATAAATCACATTAAACCATCAGAACAGCCAGAATACCAATCACTTAGCCATTTTGGGCAGCAGATTGATATCTTAAGGAATTTGATAGTTGAAGGTAATAGTATTACCCCTGTGATGACCAAAATTCTTGAATTTCTTGATCCTTTCTTGAAAAAAAAATATCCATTCAATTGGGATGAGATTAGCAAAGATTATGATATTTTACAATCAGTTGCATCACAATTTATTTCCCTCAGCGACTTTTTATTTTCTGTTGCATTACAACAATTTAAAGACGATGAAATACAAGCTGATAAACTTGTATTGTCTACTATCCATGGAGCAAAAGGTCTTGAATGGAGAACTGTATTTATCTTAGGGCTTGTTGAATTTTGGTTCCCTTTGAGAAGGGCTATTGAACAGAGTGGTACAGATGAAGAGGAAAGAAGATTGTTTTATGTTGCAGTTACAAGAGCTAAGAAGGAATTGTATTTAACGAGTTACTTGCAGTCATTAACTCAATATGGGACAATGAAATCACAACAATTATCACGATTTATTCAAGAACTCTCACCGACAGTATATGAACGGGCAGGTTAAGGCAATATATACAGGGAGTTTATACAACTTGATTAAATTATTTCATGAATAGGGCTATCAAATCGAAATTTGAATCATTAATAATTCTGACAACTGAATGTTTATATTTGGGAGTGAAATAAATTAAATAATCAAATTTAGACGATGTGAACATTATTTTATGATTTTTGAAAATAAATACACAAGTGATAAGACTCTATTAAGATTCCAAATATCTGAAAAAACCGATCCGACATATAGTTGGCCAGAAACGAATAAATCTAAGCTATGATAACTGATTTCTTCGATTAATTAGAGAAATGTATTTTTATAAAATCATCATTATAGGCAGGGAAGATAAAATAATTTAGCCAAATTAGATAAATATTAGAAGGAATTACTTGGAAATTGTTGTCGGACTGATTGTTTGCATAGCGATGATCTGGCTCAGTGTCAAGGAATCTAGAGAACATCCAGAGGAAGCAATTGGAAGTACTTGGGGTAAATACTTCCTAATAGCAGTGATAGTATTAATCCTAATCTCTTGTATAGTATTTTGGATTGTTGTTATACGACCTCAACAATAAGTAAGTATGGATTACAGATCTAGAAAATTAGGAGTAAGTATGTTTTGTATGATGGTATCTTCTGATACATTGACAAGATTTACCTAGCTAGTAGAAGATCTGTTACATCAAGGATGGACTCCTGTTGCTGGTAAATGTTTGATGGCCAACTCTATCTTCAGGCGATGACAAGAACTTAGGAGGATATATGGAATACATAATTTTAGAAGGACATTCTATAGACGACCTAACAAAAAAAGTTAATGATTATTTACAGCGGGGATGGACGCCACAAGGAGGCGTATTTGTATATCCTGCTATGCGCTGGACATTCTATCAGGCAATGATAAAAGGAAAGCCATAACCCTTTACCATAATATTAATTTACATATAAGAAATCAGAGATAAAAACAGACACTACTTAAAAACACTATCTAATACTTCCCACATAAGAGACACCTCGATATCCTCGCATGCGAGAGATGTAATCGAATCCATTCATTAATTCATTAGTCATTGAGAATAATTGAAGAACTCTCATAGGCTGATCCTCTTTTAGTTTCTCGCATGCGAGAAGGCCTATAAAACCTAATTCATGCAGAATCAACGCATAATAACTAAAGATTTTGAATGGTACCAAAATCCTGGAGAGCGATAGTTATATGATTTGTGCATCAGGTTTATGGTTTCTATCTGATTTCAGCCAAAAAGATTACGGGTAGGATGTAGTGGAATCAAACACTCGCATCTATAATAGTAATATAAGTGTTTTCAAAATAAAAATCGACGAACTCGAAGCGTGGACTTATTGAATGCTCTATTTTTCCATTTCTATTGAAAAAAAATCATCTTATTCAATTTATTCTGTGCTAGTTGTATTAGGTAAAATCGTGTACGGATTATGTGATTTGAAACACGACATAGACATTACACCGAATAGTGTCGAGTGTCCGGTGGTTGGCTGTACGAATAAGGTTGATAGGCAACGCCACTCTTTCAGGCGGGAAGAAAGGTTTTTGTGTCCTGAACACAAGATATATATCTCACCATCGACGTTTGATTATGATCAGGAAACGGACAATCTGCTTTGGAATAGCGAAGAGGATTTAGTCCTTCTGGAAACTATAAAAAAGGTAAAGCGTGAATGTCGAATATCACGAGATAATAGTGAAGATGCTGTAACATGGAACGTATTCCGATATTTGAAAAATACCAATCAATTAGATAATCTGCTAACTTGGATAGCACAATCAGATCAACATAATACTGATCTGATTTATTGGTCTTATTCTCAAGAGGCACAAGGGGCATGGTCTGAATTGAATAAAGCACGAAAAGAGTTTGGTGAAAACTTACAGCGCAGCTCGGAGCCAGATTTGATTGCTTTAACAGATAAAGGATTGTTCTTTATCGAAGCAAAGCTGACAGCAACCAATAACACAACACCCAGTAATAGGAATATCAGGAATAATTATCTGACGGGTGGAAATGAATGGATAAAGCAAGTATTCACCAGCAAATATGAAACAATAGCCATCGATTCCAAATTGTTCGAGTTGTTTCGCTTCTGGTTGTTAGGCACATGGCTTGCATCACAAATGGCAAAAGACTTTTACCTGATAAACATTGTTCTAACAGAACGTGAGAAGGATATTGAACAGCGGCTGTTTCCCCATATCTGCCAGAGCGGTATCCGACAATTCAAAAAAATAACGTGGGAGGATATATGCAAATTTATTCATGAAAATGCTCCAGAAAATAATAATAAAGAGGTAATTCTGAATTATTTTGAAAATAAAACCATTGGATATTATCGTTCTAACATACAACGAGCATTTATATTGGCATAATGAATACGGAGGAGATCAGGTTGCCTATGAAAACTCTAACTTGTCCAGAATGTGGAAATGAACTCAGAATCTTCGAAGGTTTGGAAAGTATTGAATGTAGGATCTGTGAGAAAGAGTACACATTAACTTGGGAAAATGATAACGTTAGTTTATCACCTTTAGTCAGGGAACTAACTCCTGCGGAAAAGGAATTGCAAAGATTACTTTCTGACTTTTCGAAAGAATGGATGAAGGGCCCCACGCCAGAACAGAAGAAGATAATAGAGGATTTTTTAATGGATTTCAAGAGAAGTAGGGATGAACAAACTGAGACTGAGAAAAGGGAGGCAGAACTTCGAGAACAATACTTGAAAAAGAAAGCAGAACACCACGGATAATTATTAATCGTATATCACTTGACAATGTATGCACTGTCCTGTATTAAGGTGAATGATCAACACTATAGGATGAATGATGGTGAATATTGGACAGGAAAAACGAGCGCCAAGGTTTAGAGCATATCTTGATAAAAGATTCAAAGCGATTTGGATGGAAAGATCTGAATGGGAAAGATTATTTCATGACCAGGATGAAATTATACATTTAGATATAGCTATTACACCCTTCGCAAATATGACCCGATCTGTGAGAATAGTCGGATGCTATGTAGAAAAATCTGTTGATGGTACTACCACAATTAAGATATTTAGATACGATCCCAAAGATGCTCCCCGATATATAAATCTGGATAAATATCAGCTATGGAATGACTTCAATAATCCTGTTGTTTATTCAGCGATAGTGATTTCGTGTTCAACTTGTGATGATAAAGATTTCCGCAGTTTCTTAGGCGATTATGTTTTTATTATTCCGATGCAAAAAGGTAGCGATCATCATATCGAAGAATTACCTGATAAATATAAAAAGTATCGAGGAATTGTCGGGTTCATTTCCCCTATTTGGACAAGGATTTAGGTTGGCGTAATCCTAACCCTCAATGATCTAGGCGACACCTAGAAAATATTCCTTGTTGATACCCCCTATGTTCACTTATGGTCTTCTTACCCCCTCTATATAACCAGCTTTCAAACGAGCAGGGGAATAATAGTTGAAAACTTATTCAATCAAATCTTCTTCCGTTCATGGGTCCACCACAGTTCATCATCCACCAAGTTCACTTTATAGACGGCTTACCGCCTTAATATATTAACGTGACCGACAGATAAGAACGAGGAGGAAATAAATGATCGATACCAATATCAATCTATTGTTCTCGCATGCGAGGGAAAATTGTTTCTCGCATGCGAGAAGGGTATCAAAACCTTATTCTTGCAGAATCGGAGCATAAAAAAATCCAGAAAATTATCGGGAGGAATTCTTACTCAATAATATAATGATGAGTATACCCTCCGGTTGGCTAATGAATCCGGATGTAGTTTCAGAAGAACAAGTTTTCAATAGAGGGTATCATTCTCTCTCATTCAGGACTACATATTATATTTTCATCGTCCTACAATATTCAATAATCAAGTCCACTTTGTTGATTTATTGTAGGATTTATAAATTATAGAGTAAGCATTGTATAGTCCTTTAAAAGCGTGGAAGAAGGTATAAGTAATGCGAGGAAATTATTACGATCTTCGAAAATAAATGCTCCTTACCAACTCTGGACAGGACTTGCTTTCCTTGCTTCATATCGTGAACCTCAATTTCTGCTGCAACGTGCTGCAACCCCGGAATCACGATATGGATAATAGAGACCTTAGAGACGAATTTACCCCTGAAAATAGTCGTTTTTGGAACGATAAAACACCAAAGGCGACTTGTGGATAATAGAGACAGCCCCAAGAATAAATCGCACTGAAGAGGTCGAGGGTTCAAATCCCTCCAGGTCCACAAGATAACAGTGGTTATTACATCTTATCCCCCTATGGACAGGGCTGTTAACCACATCTCCTTGCTTCATGCAGTAGTGCAATTCTGGTGTAATTCAGGTAACAATGCATGGAAGATATGGCCATGTTGGACAAATTATCTCCCACAAATAGGACATAATAGACTGCATAGCACCATATGTACTGGTTGGACGTCGGTGACCACCACTCTTAATCAGTTGGTAGAAGGTTCAAGTCCTTCTTGGGTCATCTATATATGCGGGTTATCCCCCTCCGACTTGCTTCCAATTCTTAGAAATCTCCAACCCGCCGTTATATTGGACTACACGCCCAGGGATTCATGGCTCCAATAAGCTGGAAATTGGCCGGAAAGGTTAATGAGCCTTGTGCCCGGCTGATGGTGACGATCTTATCTTCGATGGGTTGGCGCATCACTTCGAGGACGCGCGGACCAAACTCGGGCAGCTCATCCAGGAAAAGCACCCCGCGGTGGGCGAGTGATATCTCGCCAGGGTGAGGCCAATTCCCGCCGCCCACTAACCCGGCATGGCTGATGGTGTGGTGAGGGGCACGGAATGGACGGTTGTGGATCAACGGCACATCTGGCGGAAGCTGGTCAGCCACCGAGTAAATGCGGGTCACGTCCAGCGCTTCTTCAATAGTCAGGCGCGGCAGAATGCTCGGCATGGCGCGTGCTAATAGGGTCTTACCCGCTCCGGGTGGGCCTACCATCAGCATGTTGTGACCGCCCGCCGCTGCCACTTCGAAAGCACGTTTTACGTGTTCTTGTCCTTTAATTTCCTGGAAGTCATTCTGGGTGACAATGGGCAGCTCTTCGGGTTTGACCGGTGGTTGGGGTGGGATGGGTTGCCTGCCAGAGAGATGCCCGTACAGCTCAGAAAGGGTAGTGACGGGAATCACCTCCAGGTCTGGGATCAAGGCAGCCTCTGGCGCATCACTCTGGGGGACGAAGATGCGCCGGAAACCCTGCTGCCTGGCGACTACTGACATGGGTAGCACACCTCTCGAATGGCGCACACTCCCGTCGAGTGATAGCTCACCGACCACCAGTGCCTCGTCACAGGCAGCTTGTGGGAGCCTGCCCATCATTACCAGCACACCCAAAGCGA
>Ga0315277_10001200_pt1 | contig 38324 bp, 19 predicted proteins | sample YL17G05_15_MG_FD_203695 | JGI IMG/M metagenome (GOLD analysis project Ga0315277, IMG submission 203695) | Sediment microbial communities from Yellowstone Lake, YNP, Wyoming, USA - YL17G05_15 | ecosystem: Environmental > Aquatic > Freshwater > Lake > Sediment | place: USA: Wyoming | collected...
GCCGTCCCGTCGTCGCTTCCAGTCAGGATTTTTGTCCCATCGGGCGAAAACGCAACGGAATACACGCCGCCTCTACCTCTAATATACACTTCCATGTCAAACGTACGAATCACCGTCCCGTCGGAGGCGTTCCACAGCTTCGCCGTCCTGTCGCCGCTTCCCGTCAAGACCTTCGTTCCGTCCGGCGAAAACGCAACAGAATTGACGCCCCCGGAGAAGGTGCGAATTGCCGCCCCGCTTGAGGCGTCCCAAAGAGTTGCCCCGTCCGAGCTTCCCGTCAGGACTTTCGTCCCGTCGGGCGAAAAGGCGACGGAATTGACCCAACCCGTATGCAACGTTTGAAGCACCGCACCCGTCGAGGCGTTCCAAAGTTTTGCCGTGTAGTCCCAGCCTCCCGTCAAGACCTTTGTCCCGTCCGGCGAAAACGCGACGGCCCGGACAGAATAGGTATGCCCGGAGAACGTCCGAATCTCTGCCCCCGTCGCCGCGTTCCACAGCTTCGCCGTCTCGTCCTCGCTTCCCGTCAGAACCTTCGTCCCGTCCGGCGAAAAGGCGACCGAATAGATCCCGCGCGTATGCCCGGAGAACGTCTGAAGCGCCGCCCCCGTCGAGGCGTTCCAAAGTTTTGCCGTGTTGTCCCAGCTTCCCGTCAAGACCTTTGTCCCGTCCGGCGAAAAGGCCACGGATGTGACCGCCCCCGTATGCCCGGAGAACGTCTGAAGCGCCGCCCCCGTCGAGGCGTCCCAAAGTTTTGCCATGTAGTCATCGCTTCCCGTCAGGACCTTTGTCCCGTCCGGCGAAAAGGCGACCGAATTCACGCCGCCTCTAATTCCATGGTCAAACGTGCGAACCGACCCCGCCGAGGCGTTCCAAAGTTTTGCCGTGTAGTTATCGCTTCCTGTCAGGACCTTTGTCCCGTCCGGCGAAAACGCGACGGAATACACAATGTTCCCGTCGAAGAAGATCTGAAGCACCGCCCCCGTCGCGGCGTCCCAAATCCTTGCCGTTCCATCCCAGCTTCCCGTCAGGACCTTCGTCCCATCCGGCGAAAACGCGACCGAAGTAACGTACCACGTATGCCCGGAGAAGGTGCGAATCTCCGCCCCCGTCGAGGCATTCCACAGCTTCGCCGTCTCGTCCTCGCTTCCCGTCAGGACCTTCGTCCCGTCCGGCGAAAAGGCAACAGAATAGACATCCCACAAATGGCCAGACAACGTCCGAATCTCCGCCCCCGTCGAGGCGTTCCATAGTCTCGCCGTGTAGTCTGCGCTTCCCGTAAGAACCTTCGTCCCGTCCGGCGAAAACGCCACGGAATTGACGCGCCACGTGTGCCCGGAGAACGTCTGAAGCACCGCACCCGTCGAGGCGTTCCACAACTTCGCCGTCTTGTCCCCGCTTCCTGTCAGGACCTTTGTCCCGTCCGGCGAAAACGTTACGGAATTGACGTAGCCCGTATGCCCGGAGAACGTCTGAAGCACCGCACCCGTCGAGGCGTTCCACAACTTCGCCGTCTTGTCCCCGCTTCCCGTCAGGACCTTCGTTCCATCCGGCGAAAAGGCGACTGAAGTGACGTCCCACGTATGCCCGGAGAACGTCTGCAGCACCGCACCCGTCCAGGGGTCCCACAACTTCGCCGTCCTGTCCCAGCCTCCTCCCGTCAGGACCTTAGTCCCGTCTGGCGAAAAGGCGACTGAAGTGACGTCCCACGTGTGCCCAGAGAACGTGTGAATCGCCACCCCCGCCGCCACGTCCCAAATCTTTGCCGTGTAATCCCGGCTTCCGGTCAGGATCTTCGTCCCGTCCGGCGAAAAGGCCACGGAATTGAGGGTCCCCGTATGCCCAAAGAACGTGCCAATCGCCGCTCCCGTCGAGGCGTCCCACAACTTCGCCGTGTCATCCCAGCTTCCGGTCAGGACCTTCGTCCCGTCCGGCGAAAAAGCCACGGGTGTGACCGGGCCCGTAAACGTCTGAAGCACCGCTCCCGTCGAGGCGTTCCACAGCTTCGCTGTTCCGTCCAAGCTTCCCGTCAGGACCTGCGTTCCGTCCGGCGAAAAGGCCACGGAATTGACCCATCCCGTGTGCCCAGAGAACGTGCGAATCTCCGCTCCCGTCGAGGCGTTCCACAGCTTCGCCGTCCTGTCCCGGCTTCCCGTCAAGACCTTTGTTCCGTCGGGCGAAAACGCAGCGGACAGCACGTCGCTCGTATGGCCGGAGAACGTCCGAATCTCCGCCCCTGTCGCCGCGTCCCACAACTTCGCCGTCATGTCCCGGTTTCCCGTCAAGAGCTTCGTCCCGTCAGGCGAAAACGCAACAGAATTGACCCAGCCCGTGTCCACGGAGAACGTGCGAATCGCCACCCCCGCCGCGGCATCCCAAAGATCCGCGTTGCCGCCTCCCGTCAGGAGCTTCGTCCCGTCAGGCGAAAACGCAACACAATAGGCCCCGCCATGGCCGACAAATGTCCGCACGACTTGGCCGCTCTCGATGTCCCAGAGAAACGCTCCCGCGCTCCCGCCCGTCAAAATGTAGTTCCCGTCCGGCGAGTAAGCCGCGCATTCGAGCGTTCCCAGACCATAGTATTGCTCCGCCAAATTGACGGTCGTTTGGGCGGGGGAGGGGGAAGTGAGAAGGCAAAAGGAAAAAGTCAAAAGGCAGAGTGTGAGAAGCAGGACACAGGGTTTCGGGTATAGGGTTTCGGGTATCGGGTTTCGGGGATAAGGTTTCATGTTGCTGGTTTCAGGTTTCAAGTTTGAATCGCGGTGGATCGGTTGTTGTGCGGCGATGCAAAGCGCGCTCTTTTTCGCTTCGATTCGGGATGTATCAGGTCCGCCTCAGGAAGTCAACCGCATAGACCGAAGGAAAATCAGCGTCGGGAGTTGCGGACAGTGTCCGAACAAACTTTCGGTATGGGGATGCGATCTAATCTAAGTCGGCCTATGGCCGCAACCGGAGAAGGGATCAGGGGTCAGGGGCCAGAAATCTGAAGCACTTTTCATTGGTTGTTTGCTGACCCCTGCGCCCCGATCTCAGTAGCGTTCAATGGTTTTCGAGCCATGAGTTTCTTTTTTGACAGGATCACAGGATGAACCGGATGGAGAGAAAAGAAGAATCCTGTCAATCGGAAGATTGGAACTTTTCCGGTGAATCGGAGGAACATCGGAACAGGCGATGTTTCGTCCACCGATATTTCAAGAGCGCCGGTTGTCCCGAAAAACGATCTTTCGATCGTTTTGATCTTTGGCCGCCTTCGCCAACCAGCCGATGGCCGGAACGAACGTGATCGTTGAAGCGAGCGGTGTCGAGTTCTTTTGAAAAATGAAAAAGAATTACGGACGATCAACAGGATGGCCGGCACGCGAGTGCCCGCATTTCACAATCCCGTGAATCCTGTTATCCTGTCGAAAATCCAAATCGGAATTTTTCACACATGTGCAGGAATAAAACCGTTGAACGATACTGCCCCCCGATCTCTGGCCCCTGAGACGCCGGCAGAACACGGAAGCAAGATCTACGCAAAACGCGTATATATCACGACGAAAGAGTGTAAACGATTGTGTGCTTTTGGTCTTGAGGGAAGCAAAAGGGTCTGGCTCAATCTCGCTTGCCCATGCGCAATTGAGAAATGAGAGGCAAGAGGTTGGAAGCAAGACGAGACACTCGAAGAACCTCGAAAAAAACGATTTCATCGCAGAGGGCGCGGAGAACGTAAAGATAACAAAGCATTTCCTGGTCTTGCTTCCGAGATTCTCTCGGCGTCCTCCGCGATCTCTGCGTTTCATTCTTTTCGGTGCTCCAAGTGACTATTCAACGGGGGTCCGTTTGCGAATGTTGGAGCAAGAGCACATCTTGAGGGTTCGGGGTTCAGGGTCTGGTGTCCGGGGTCTAAAGTCCAAGGTCCAAAGTCCAATGTCCGGCCTCTGGCCTCTGACTTCTTGCTGGGCGGCGCTGATGATTGTCGGTTGTCTGGCGGTGGCGCGAGTGGGCCATGCGCAAGGCGACTGGTTCGATCGTATGGCGGTGCCGATTGTGCAGGGTACTGATTTTGTTTCCATGCGCGAGGCCAGCATTCGAGCGGCCGGGCTCTATCCAATGACGGAATTCATGCTCGGACCCTGGTATGCGATCGGCCCCTACCCGCGCGACGGCTCCTCATCGGTTCCGCTGCAAAACGTTGATATCACGGCCAAGCTGAAAACCACGTCCGGCACTGTCCCATGGCAGGCCGTCAAAGGTTGGGACAGCACAAGCCAGCCGCTCGACCTGGCGGCTCTCATCCCGATCAAGGAAAACGTCTCGGCTTATCTCTATCGAAGCATTCAAACGCCCGGTCAGGCGTCGGTCGAGTTGCGCGTTAGCGCCGACGACGATTTCACGGTGTGGTTAAACGGCAACGAAGTCGTCAGCCGCACCGAAGACGGCGGCAATGCGGCCTATGGCAAAAACCGAAAGCGTGTGACACTGCGGCGGGGCGAGAATGAATTGGTCATTCGCGTCGGACAGGCGACAGGACCGTGGCGGCTGTTCTTCGGCCTGGAGCCTCAGATTGATCCGCGCGTGCGTGCCAAAATCCTGGCCGAGGCGCTGAGAGCGTATCCCACGTCGCCCGAAGGTCTCGCGGGTCGCGTCGAACTGGCGCAACTGTTCGTGGAACTCGGCGATCGCGATCGCGCTCTCGAACAGGCCGGTCTGGTCCTTTCCGATCCCAACGCATCCGGCGAGCCGCGAGCGCGCGCCTCGGAAATCGCGAAACGCTTTCTCGAAATCTCTATCGCCGCCAAGCAGCCCTGGAACCTCGTCACGCCCGATGAGTTGACCAGCCAGACACTTCCTGTTGACCTGACGATAGCCAACCATACCGCGACAACGGTGACGGGACAGATGGCCGTGAGTATCGGCGACGCATCGGGCCAGGCAATGGCGCAGATTCCGCCGATCACCTACAACCTGTCGCCGCAGAAATCGTTTTCCCAAACCGTGCCGTTCCGTCCGCCTTCCTGGGGCGTCTATCTTGTGGCCGCGCAAACGCAGCTGGGCAAAGCCACGGTGCGAAGCGAGGCGCTCGTCGGGCTGATCCCAAAAGCCCACGCGGGTCTGCGGCCCGACAGCTTCTTTGCCGTAACGACCGAAGGCAACCTGCAACCCGCCACCTGGGCTCGCATGGGCATCAAGGTCGTCCGCGACTACTTCTGCAATTTCAAGTGGGTGCTCAAGAAAGATCCCGAAAGCAAGACGGCGCCGCTGGAATTGGACTACAGCCGTTTGGACAAGGCGATAAGCGATCTGAAGCAACACGGCCTCTCGGTTCTGCCCATCGTCGGCGATGCCCGGCCGCTCGAATCCACGCTCGCGGAAAAACTGAAAGCCAGCGGCCCGCCGTATGATATGACAAGTTTCACCAAGGTCACGGCTTCGATCGTGCAGCGCTTCCCTGACATCAAGTATTGGGATTTTTGGGGCGATCCCTGGATTTATGGGCCCACGTGGGCAGGATGGGCCGGCAATTTTCGCTACTCGCTGCGCATCTGGGCGCAGACGGCCAAGCAGGTTCGGCCCGACGCCAAAATCCTTGCCGGCGGCAGACCAAGTTTCCTGAAAGACATCATTCTCTACGAATCCAATACGATCAAAGTCATGGACGGTGTGACCAACAGTTCCCGCTACGATGCGAATGCCGCTACTTGGCGTTCGGGCGCTCAGCTGCGTTCGATGGACTTTGGCGTCCAAGAGGCCAAGCGCCAAGGGCTGGCCCTGAGATTTCTCACGGATAGCGGCACGCAACGCAGCGCCGGACAATCGGTTCTCACCGTGGATCGGCGGCTCGATTGCGCCAAGATGGTCAAACTCCACGTGCTTGCGGCCTTGAGCGGCTGTTTCCAAGCGAACATCCACGAGAACCAGGGGTGGGGACAGGATTTCGCACTGGGCAATGCGGTCTATGCCGTAATGACCCACTTGCTGGAGGATCGTCCCGTTGTGGCCGACATTTGGCCGGCTCATCCCTTGATCTGGGGAGCGATTTTCGCCAATCCCCGATGGATCACTGACGAAGTCAAAGCGCTTCCGCGCGCCGCCGATCTGTCGGCGCGTTGGGGCGTCGCTGTTCCCAAGGAGCGCGAGAACGATGCCACCAGGGTCGCCGTGATTTGGAGCGAAACCGGACCCGATGCGGAGCGCCTCGACAGCACCGGCACGTTGACCATTCAGCCGGCGGGTGACCTGCGGGCGCTGGACATGACGGGCCGTCCGGTCGGACAGAAGAACGGCGACGCCCTGACGGTACCGTTGAGCCAGTATCCGGTCTATCTCTTGTCGGACCAAATGAGTGTTGTCGCCATGCGCCAGAGCATCGGCGGTGGCCGGATCGAAGGCCTCACGCCGGTCAGCAGTTACCTCCTGTCGCTGCCCAGCCCGCTTGGGGCCTCTCCAACGACTCTCACCGCCCGGGTGCAAAACCAGATCAATCGCCCGCTCAAGGGCATGATCGCGCTGAGCGGACCGAAAGAATGGAAGATCGAGCCTGCCCAGCGTCCCTTCGAACTCAAACCGGCTGAACTGGCCGAACTGGATTTCCGGGTGACCGCAACGAGCACAACCATTCGCAACCTGTATTTGGTGCAGACCAAGGTGGAGTCGGACGGCGGCAAGTATGAGCGACGCGAGATCGTCTCGGTCGCGTGCATGCGCCCCATGACGGTCAAAGTGGACGGCCAGATTGACGAATGGACCACCGCCGCATTTGTCCGCGTGGACAGCGAGCAACAGAGGTCTCCCCAACGTTGTCTCGACTGGCTGGCCGATCCCAAGCAGCCTTTTCCGCAACCGCCGAGCGGCCAAACGTTTGTGGGCATCAAGGCGGCTGTGGCCTATGATGCTGCGAATCTCTATCTCGCGGCGGTGGTGCGCGAGCCGGGACTGGGCAATGCCACCGACGGCGATCCGCGAACCTATAACGAGAATCCTCTGCTCAACGGCGATTGCATCGAGATGGTTTTTGGTTTCGGCGAACGCGCCAATGATGACTATCGCAAATCCGACGATCCCTGGTATTGGAAGGGCATGTTCCGCGACGTGGACTATGTGCTCATTCAGTTCCGCCAACGCGCCGATGTTCCCATTCTGCAATCGCTGTTTGCGCCGGGTTTGACGTGGCGAACCGACTACCAGAGCGAACAAGTCAATACGTTCACGGTTCCCGGCAGCCAGACGCGATTTATTCGCGACGAAGCCGAAAAGACCACCACGTGGGAAATCGCCATTCCCCGCAAGTATCTTAACCGATTCGATCCGACGAAACCCTACTGTCGGTTCGGATTCGTCTATTACAACGACGAGAAGCTGGCGCCGTTGGAGTGGGCGCGAGGATGTGGCGTATTCGACTACTGGACGAATTTCGGGAGTTTTCTGCCTGCGTGGAACGCGCTGCTGCCCTGCCAGACGCGCTGGGGAATCGGCCGCTGATTTTCGGATTTTGGATTTTCGATTTTCGATTGTGAATTACGATGATCGCCCTGTTGGCGTGATCTCGCTGTTATCTGCATTCCGCAATCTGCGGGGCGGGCTGCCGGCGCTCTATTCGCATTTCGCAATCCGAAATCCGCAATCAGTTGGAGTGATTTTTTTCGCTTGCAAGCGTCCGAAATCAAACACACCATAGGAACGTTGGCCTATGGGGTTGGATACCCAAGGAAAGAGCCAGAAGATGTCCGCAATCCGCGATCAACGCGATCCGCGGTGAGTTTGGGTTATGCCTCCGAAGAATTCTTATACGGTTCTCAATCTTCGCAAAGGCGCCACCGAAGAACACATCAAGCAGGCCTATATTGAACTGGTCAAACGGTACCCGCCCGAGACCCATACCGACCGGTTCATGATGATCAACCGCGCCTATGAAACGCTGCGCGACCCGGAAAGACGGGCCAAGGAAGATGCGTTCACTTTCAACTACGTCGAGGGCCAGTTCACATTCTTGCCCGATGAGATGGTGGAAGAAAACGACGCGGTTCTGGCGGAGCAACTCCGCGATCTCGAAGCCAAGTATCAAACCGATCCTTCGGACGTGGAGATGGCCAACAAACTGATTCTGGCTTACATGAGACAGAGCCACCAGAACGTCAAACGCAAACTCTGGGCCGAAGCGATCAAAGACTGGCAAGCCGTTCTGAACTGCGATGCGACCCACCGGCGCGCCAAGAACAATCTCAATCACTCCTACATCAACTTGGGCTACTACTATGCGGTGCACGATCTGTATAGCGAGGCCATTGATCTTTGGGAACGCGCGCTGCAAATGAACCCCGACAATCTCTCGATCCTCCACAACCTGGCGTTGGCTTACGAGTATGCCGGACAGGACGACCGCGCGACCAAATACTGGGGCGAGGCGATCCGGCGTTGGAAATCAGCACTTGACCAGAACCCCGACGATGTGTATCTTAAATCCCTGATAATCGAAGTTCACAAGCACCACGGGGGCAGAGCGCTGGATGTCCAGCGCGACAGTGAATCGGCGCTTCAGGAATATCGGGAAATCCTGAAAATCAACCCCAGCGACTTCGATGCACACTACCAGATTGCCGTCACCTACATGGAGGAGAAGAAATACGGGGAAGCGGCCAAGGAACTGGACTCGCTTCGCGAACAGTATCCCAACAATGTCGAGATTCTCAACTTGTTGGGTTGGTCATTGCTCAATAGTGGTCAGGTTGAGCAGGGGTTCCGGTCCTGGCAACGCAGCCTGCAATTGGACGGCAAGAATCCGGAGACCAAGAACAGTGTTATCCAGGCGCGGATGCAATTGGGCAAACGCTGTCGCGAGAGCGGCCAGTACATCGTTGCCCTTGTTCACTTCAAGGAGCTTCTCAAAATAGTGCCCGGAAGCGACGAGGTGCTCTTCGAGATTGGGGAAACCTATCGAATGAAAGGCGATATTCGGTCGGCCATTGGACAATACAATCAGGTCTTGGCGATTAATCCAAAGAATAAATTTGCAAAAAAAGCGTTGTCAGAAATGAAATTGAGGCGCTAAGAATCAAGTTAGACGAGGGGAAGGAGCGGAGCCGACGGCCATGTGGCCCTTTAACGAGATCGAATTCGTTCTGGACGAGCAGCCGGTTGCCATGGCCGAACGGAGTTCTTTCGCGGCAGAGAGGCGGGCGGGCGAGGATCTCGTTGGCCAATTGAGTGCCCTGCTGGCCGAGAATGAACGTCTGATCGTGACCAGCCGGTTGCTTGAACAGACAAAAGGTGAATCGGACGAGATGATGAACCTGATGCGTCGTGCGTTGCCTGTTCTGGATGGGTTTGACCGGATTCTGGCAACGGGGCGCGAGTTTCCCGACGATCATCCGGTGACCAACTGGCTCCGCAGTGTCGAAGGGCTCTATTTCAGGCTCAAGAATTTGTTGGAGAAACATGGGCTCGTCAGCCTGGAAGTGGTCGGGCAACCGGTCAATTTGGATCGGGACGAGGTGATAGAGTATCGGTATTCGCCCGAGCATCGGCCGGATACGGTGATCGCCGTCCGGCAGCGCGGTTATGCATTTCGTGAACGATTGCTTCGCGAGGTTCAAGTCGTGGTCGCAACCAACGAAAGGAGTTGAATGTGTCATGAGTCGAATTCTGGGAATTGACCTGGGCACCACCAACTCGGCCGTGGCTGTGATGGAGAAAAACGGCCCCTTCATCGTGCCCAATTCGCTCGGGGAGCGGCTGACTCCTTCTGTGGTCGGTTTTACCCGCAGCGGTGAAATCCTGGTGGGCAAGAAAGCCAAACGCGGCGCCGTGATGAACGTCGGGCGTACGGTCTTCTCCATCAAACGGCACATGGGGAGCAACTATCGCGTCCGCATTGAGGGAAAAGAATATACGCCGCAGGAAATCTCCGGGATGATCCTGCAAAAGATGAAGCAGGACGCCGAGGAGTATTTCGGCGAGGAGTGCAGCCAGGCCATCGTCACGTGCCCGGCCTACTTCACCGATGCCCAGCGCCAGGCGACCAAGGACGCGGGCGAGATCTCCGGCCTCAAAGTCCGCCGCATTATTGACGAGCCGACCGCGGCGGCTCTCGCCTATGGATTGGACAAGAAGCAAGATCAGATCATCCTGGTCTATGACTTGGGCGGCGGCACCTTCGACGTCTCGATCATCGAGGTTGTCTCCGGCGTTTTCCAGGTTCTGGCCATTCATGGCAATACCCATCTGGGCGGCGACGATTTTGACAACCGAATCGTTCAACATCTGGCGGCCCAATTCAAAGAACAGTATGGCCTGGATCTGACCAACGATCCGATCGCGATGGCGCGCCTGAAAGAAGCGGCGGAGGAGGCCAAGATCGAGCTGTCTGAAATCAAAGAGACCCACGTCATGATCGAGGCCATTCACATGACCGACAAGGGTCCGTTGTCTCTCGACACCACGTTGACCCGCGAGAAATTCGAGGAGCTCATTGACGATCTGATTAAACAAACCGCCTCGCCCATGGAACAAGCGCTTCAGGATGCCAATCTCACCCCGGAAAAACTGGACACGATCCTGTTGGTGGGCGGTTCGACACGCATTCCCGCCGTGCAACGGCTGGTCAAGGGCGTGCTCAACAAGACGCCCCATCGTGACATTTCGCCGGAAGAAGTCGTCGCCCTGGGCGCGGCCGTTCAGACACTGGTTCTGGCGCCTCTCGACGGCAGCATCGAGGACACACTGGCCACCCGTTACGGCAAGGACAAACCGGTCATCATTCACATGACGCCCTTCTCGCTGGGTGTGGGCCTGCAAAACGACCAATATGCTCCCATCATTCGTCGCAACTCGACCTATCCGACGGAGGCGAAAGACGTTTTCACAACGACGCGGGACTTCCAAGAAGCGATCTCGTTCCCCATTTATGAGGGAGAGGAACCGATCGCCTCGGAAAACACCTTCCTGGACATGCTTCGGATCGAAGGCATTACACCGGCGCCGCGCGGAGTGCCCCGCATCGAGGTCACATTCCGTCTCAATGCCGACCGGATTCTGGAGGTCCGAGCCGAGGATTTGGCCACGGGCGTGGAAAAGCGCATTACCATCGAGGCGACCGATACGCGACTCAGCGAACCGGACAAGCAACGGATGATCCGGGAGGCCCGCGAGCGCGTCACCCGCATGTTGCGCGACCGCATGAAAGAGTCGGTGGAGGAACAAGCCCAGCACTTGCTCGAACGGGCCGAGAAGGCCGTGACGCGATCCCGCAGCCACCCCTTAACGCCTCGAATCAGCACGAGCGCCTCCCGCCTGCGGGAAGTGCTCAAGGCCGGCAAGCAAGATGAAATCGAGAAGGTGATGGAAGATCTGCTCCGGATTGTGGACGAGATCGAGGCAGGAGCTTCCTGAACCACTGTGGCCGTCCCGCTATGATGAGCCTTTTCCTGTAAGCGCCATTTCTTGCTCTTGTGCGCGTGCCGGTGCACGTGTTTTTATTTTGCCGCTTTTGACAAGGATTCGTGCATGTGCGGGTAAACGACCTTTCCATCAGCCAAGACGGGTGACAACACAGATGAAATGTCCCTATTGCACGACCGAGAACCGCGAAGATCGCGAGACCTGTTATCATTGCGGCAAAGACATCGCGATGTTGCGGCTGATCGTCAACAAGGCCCGCCACCATTATAACGTCGCCTTGGAACACGCCGAACGGCAGCGCTATCCGCAAGCGCTCGCCGAACTGGAACATTGCCTGGAACTCGACCATTCGTTTGTGCCCGCCCATGTCGTGATGGGCACCGTCTATGCCAAAATGGAGAAACTCGATGCGGCGGAATGCTGTTGGCAGGTCGCTCTGGCGCTCGACCCTCATATTCTCAAGGCTCACGAGTATCTGGGCAAGAGCGCTCTGGCCAAAAAAGCCGTTCCCCTGGTGCGGCGACTGCGCTGGGCCATTGGACTCGCCCTGGGGATAGCGGGCGTCTTCGCACTCGCGCTTCTCTGGCACCTGCGCCCGACGGCGGATGAGACCACCGTTCAACGCGTCCGCAAGGAGATCGAAGAAGGCAACTATGGGACGGCGCTGGAACTCGCCGAACAGCTTCAAGATACCGCCCGAAGTCCCGATGTTCGTGACGCGGCTCGGTTGCTGGAACTGACCGTCGAGCAACGTTACGAATCCGCCCTCATGGAGATGCTAATCTTTCTGCTCGGAAACAGACCGATTGAGACCCACCAACTCTACCAACGGCTTGTGCAGCAATTCACGCCGCCTGAGCGTTACCGTCGCCAGCTGGACGCGCTCGACCAGAGGGCGGCCGAACAAGCCATCGCGCTGCTGAATTCGTGGCGCCGGCAATTCGACGAGGGAACGCTCTCCTACGATGACCTGGCCAAGAAAGCCGACGGCCTGCGTCGAACGTTCGTCCAGCGAGACGAAATCGCCCAGCAAACGGCCAAAACGCTTGCCTCCGCCCGAAAGGCATTCGTCGCCCGCACCCTCACTGAGATCCCTACTTCTCCCCTCTCGACGACCGATACACTGAAGTGGCTGGCGCTGGTGCGCGAATTGAGCAACCGGGTCCCCGAGGGCCGCGATGTTCTGACTTCCACAAGCAAGCGCCTCGTGGCCGATTGCCTCGCGCAGATGGAACCAAAAGCCGCCGCGATTCTGGCCGGCAAGGACCCGGCGCCTATCCGTGCCACTCTGGTCACTCTCCAAGAGATCGCGGCTTACGAGCGAAGCGAAACGACCGACCAATTGATCGAGAAAGCGCGCGCAAGCCTGAAACGAATGGAGACCGACCGGTTCAAAACGCGTTTATCCTCTGCCACTGTCGCCGACATCCCGCCGCTGGACGCCTGGGTGGCTTCCTATGAAAAAGACACATCGGTCACGGTCGCAAACGACGCAGAGGTGTCGGGCGTTCTGGCGCGCGCGCGACGACGACTGGCCGGGGAGATGGTGACGTGGTGCACCGAGCGCGTGTGGCGTTTTCAGAAGAAGAAAATGTCCAATGAGGAAGCCAAATTCCTCACGGATCGCGCCGAGTTCGCCGGGAAATATTCGGCGGCGAAAAGCTGGCGCAATACGCTCGACTGCCTGACGTTTTGCACGGCCATTGCGTGGTTGCAGCTGGGTAATACGGAACAAGCGTTGCGTTGGTTCGACCGGCTGGAGAAGAGCTATCCCGAGAGTTCCTATCTTCCCACGGCGCGCCGCTATCGCCAACAGACCGAAGAAGACCTCAAAATCCCCGTCCAACTGCCGGAGTAGTCGGCAGAGCACTGGCGTCGCGTTGCGGTTCTCGATCCATCCTTCTGCACGTATGGTCGTTCGAGAACACCGGCGCCGCAGTCCGAAAGCCACGATCCGAAATCTAGAATTGTCTCAATACTGCGTCCAGCGGCGAGCGGCCGTTTTGCTCCAACCGAGGCGACGTCCGATCAGCAGGTCATACCAGCTGCGTCCCTGAGAGGAAAAAACTCTGATGTAGTAAAGACCGGGGGCGGGCGCCTTGTGAACAGCGCATAATTCCGCATTCTGGCCGGAGGCAGAGGTTGCCAGAATCTGTCCCCACGAATCATAGACCATCAAGTCGAGATCGCCTCGCGCGCCGTCATAGATCATCCCGACATACAGTGAATCGCCTTCGTCCAACTTGATCTTAAAGTAGTCGTCGTTGCCGCAGAAAAGATTGGAATAAACCCCTTGTGCGACTGGGGTCGAACCTCTGACCCGCGAGTCGTTTGGTTCAAACCGATCTTCGGTCTCGGTCGGAGTGGTCGGAGCATCATAGACGAACGTGCCAAGAGCATATAGATTGGCCTTGCCGCCTGGCGGCAAACGGACCCCCAGGCGATAAGCGCCGGTGACCGGCGCTTGGCGAGCCACGACGACTTTCGGCTGACCCGCGGGGGCCGTAGCCAGTTGTGCGCCGCTCGGCGCATAGATCTCCAGTCCCAAGGACGGCAAGGATTTCTCGTCGGCCACGATAGCCGCAAGCGTTTTGCCCACAGGCACTTCGACCGAAAAAAAGTCATTGTCCAACGCCACAAGATTGCCTTGCACGCCAATAGGGATCGCCGCCGCATGGCTTTGATCGTTGTTCTGTTCGAACGCATCGTCGGCCAACGGCCTCAGGATAACCGACAGATCGTAATCGGGATAATCAGTCCCGTACGTATAGACAAGCGGGTAGGCATAGGTTGCCGTGTTGCCTGTGTTAATAAAAACCACCCGTTCCGCATCCGCGCCGCCCACCGACCGGTCCACCCATTGCCCAGCTGCATCATAGACTTCCAAATCCAGATTGCCCACGGCATTGAAAAACCGAATCTCGGTTTCGAGAATCTGTCGAGGACCCACGGCAACCTTATACCAGTCGTTGTCATAGGGTTGGAGCCGGCGATAAGAGCCTGGCAGAACAAGGGCGGCGGTGGGCGAAGTGTCATTTTGCTCAAAAACGTCATCCTGTCCCGGGCCGACTTCGACGTGCAACTGATAGGTGTTTTCGCAGCCTCCAAAATTGTCTATCAGAAGATAGAGGTCGGTGTCGGGTCCGGTGTTGCGATACCAAACACCCTCAGCGTCGCGTGTCGTAGCCGATTCGCTCAAGAGGGTGCCGGTCGAATCCATTAGATAGAAGTCAAGGTCGCCCAGTTCATGGTAGAACCGGATGAGAGCCGTGATTCTTTCGCCCGAACGAACGCGAACGCGGAAATAGTCGGGATCGTAGCCACGCAGGTTGTAGTCGCCCGGCCCGATGCGAGCCGCCGCCGCGAGCGAGTCATTCGGCTCGAACGTGTCATCCGGCAAATGGATGTTGAGTGTCAGGTGATAGTAGTTCTTCGCGCCACTTTTCCCGAAAACCCGGAAACACCAGCATCCACCCGCGGCTCCAGTATTGAACTCGATTTGCTCGGTGTTGGTTGTTCCGGTCGAGGAAGCCACAACGAGTCCGGAGGGATTATAGAGGGTCAGCTGCAAGTCACCCAGCGGATGCATGAAATAGATTTGACCGCTGATGTCCTGATAGGGCTGGACATCCACGGCATACCAGTCGTCATCGAGAGCGGCCAAGCCGCTGTAGAATCCCTTGTCAATGAGCCGGGCCGCCGCGAGCGAGTCATTGGGCTCGAAGGAGTCGTCGAGGGCAACGCCTTGTCTCACACGGTCGAGAGCCTGATAGGCATTCGCGCGCCCATAGCCATACTCCCAGCTGAAGCCATAGCTGTTATACTGCGCTACCGATGGCCTCACCTTGTCGGCCGTTGCCTGGAGAATCGCTTGGATTTCGATGGCCGAAAGGTTGGGATTGACGGAGAGTAACAGAGCCGCAATGCCGGCGGCCAACGGACAAGCCGACGACGTCCCACCGAAGATCCCCGTATAGTTGCCCGTCGTATCCGGGCTTCCATTGTCGTAGCCTGCGCCGTAGCCCGAAATGTCGGTTGTGTAGTTGCCGCTGGGGCTCAGGATCGTAAGGCGCGATCCATAGTTGCTGTACAAAAATCGCCGATCCCCAGCGTCACTCGCCCCCACAGCAATGGTCCACAAACTGGACCCGGGATAGCTCACATCCGAGACGCTATCGTTGCCGGACGCAAAAAAAATCGGACATCCGCGGCGGCTGCGTCCTCCCTTTTCCACGGCCCACCGAAAAGCCGCTTCGAGCGCCTCGGACTGCGGGCCGCCACCCCAACTATTGCTCAACACGTCGGCCATCTTGGCCGCGTAACGTATGCCATCGGCCGCCCGATAGTATTCCGTGAAATCGTTGCCTTTGAAGACTTTGACAGGCAGAATCCGGCAGCCATAGGCAATCCCTGCAACACCGACGCCATTGTTGCCCACCGCCGCGGCGATACCCGCCGTGGCCGTTCCATGCCCCTCCAGTTCGCCACTTCGGAAAGAGTGATCCGGGTTGTTGTCGTTGTCAAAGAAGTCCCAGCCGTGGACATCGTCCACATAGCCATTTCCGTCATCATCAATGCCGTTCGTCTCTCGGCCGCCGCCCGACTCGCCGGCGTTGACAAAGATATTCGCGGCCAAATCTTCGTGGGCGAGGTCACAACCATCATCAAGAGAAGCTATCACCACCTGGGCGGAGCCGGATGTGATTGCCCACGCCTCGGGCGCGTCCACATCCGCGTCCGGCGTGCCTCCCGTCTGGCCCGTATTGTTCAAATGCCACTGCTTATAGAAGTAGGGATCGTTGGGAGCGGCGAATTTCAAAACCTGGCCGCCGAAGTTCGGCTCGGCCCAAAGACACAGACCGCTGCGGGCGTATTCATTGGCCGCGTCGAGAGCCGACCCCCCTTGCGGTCCCACGCGAAGGAGAAAGATGTCGGGCTCGTCGGTATTGCGCTCGACAATTTGAATCCCTCGGGCCGCGCCAAAACGCAAAAGGTCTCCGGGTCCCACTTCCGGTAGCACGCGAAGGATGATCTCGTCGAAGACGAGAATCAGCAGACCATTCTTTGGATTGCGAAAAACCGGATACGTCCGCTGCACGCGTGGATCACGGGCCAAGGATTGGCCCACCGCTGTCGCGTCACCCGCAGCCGGCTGTCCTTCGATTCGGCAAACAAAACGTCCCGACCGTGGCAATTCCGCAACGATCTCCTCAACAACGACAAGCCCGTCGGAGGAACGAAAGCCCTGAACGGCAACCACATCGGTGCCCGCCGCGAAATCCACACCGATCAGCGAGAGGTCGCGATGGAGAATGACGGGACGGTCGCCATAGTAGTAGTAATCCAGCGCAGGAGCTCGCCCGGTCCACGCCAGAACTACAAGCACTGTGCATCCAAGGACAAGGCGAACCTTCTCTGCTCTTTTACCCATTCTTCCGACTTCCTTTGTTCCGCCCTGGGTGGATCTGAACCCATGTTTCCGTCCGAGAACAGCCAACCGCGCGGCACAACAACAACACGCAACACATTTCCGTCAAAACGCAAGCAAATCTACGAGCGGACGAACGGGCAAGGCCGACACCTTGTCCCCCAAAAGGCCTTGACGCCCCTCGACACGAACCGTATAGGACGTTTTCGGATGTTTGGCAATTGCTGCCGTCTGGCCGGAGACAAGACGCAGCGCGTCTCGAATTCCCGGCCGGCCAATCAGCCGGTGGCGGTGGGTGGGTAGCTCAGCGGGAGAGCATCGCCCTTACAAGGCGGGGGTCGCAGGTTCAATCCCTGTCCCACCCACCATTGCTCCTGCCAAGATGATGATTCGTCGCCCTTTCCACTCCTCAGTTTTCCGTGCCGCCACCCGCGTTTCCAGCTCCTGGCGTGTCATTATTGTCCTGACACTGGCCTTTCCGGAAATGGAAAGAAATAAAGTCATTCTCCCTACATCCATCATGCTTGTGTCCAAGAAAAGGTTTCTGCTATTGTCTCTCTAATAAGAAGTCGAGGGGGGCGCGGACAGCTCCGGCATTACTCCTCGTGCACGAACAGCTATGCTTCAACAAGACATTCGGGCCAACAAACTATCGAGGTGAGATTATGAGCACTCCCAACAAACGACTCATCTCTCCATTTCAACTGAAACACTACGCGTGGGGATTGGCAGCCCTGTGGACTGCGCTTATCATGGTCTCGCTGACGTGGGGATTGATCGAGGAAAAACGGCAGACTTCAGCGGCGGCCAGGGTCCAGGCGTTGATCGCCTTTGAAAAAGACATCCTCTACCGCCGGTGGATTGCCGGGTATGGGGGCGTCTATGTTCCGGTGACGGAGACGACCCAGCCGAATCCCTACCTCCAAGCGCCGGAACGCGACATCAAGACCCCGTCGGGCCGATCGCTGACGTTGATGAATCCCCCCTATATGACCCGCCAAGTGCATGCGATGGCCACGAAAGAATCGGGCGTTGTGGGTCATATTACCAGTCTGAAACCCATTTGTCCGGAGAATGCCGCCGACCCGTGGGAAATCCAGGCGCTGGAGGCGTTTGAGCAAGGAACGTCGGAGGTTAGCTCGATTGAGACGATGCGCGGGGAGAGTTATCTGCGCCTGATGCGTCCGCTTGTTGCCGAGAAAGCCTGCCTGAAATGTCATGCAGCCCAAGGGTATAAGGAAGGGGACATCCGCGGCGGAATCAGTGTATCCGTGCCCATGGCCCCCCTGCAGGCCATCGCACGCCGTCAGAACACCGAGTTGGCGCTGCGCAACGGCACCCTATGGCTCATCGGGTTGGGTGGGATCGGTTTGGGATGGCGTGGGACACGGAAACGCATTGCCGAGCGCCTGCGCGTCGAGCAGGCATTGCGAGAAGAAAGAGACAAAGCGCAGCAGTACCTCGATGTTGCGGATGTTATTCTCCTTTCCATTGATGCCGATCAACGGGTCACCCTGATCAACAAGAAGGGTTGCGCTCTTCTGGGGTACGAAGAAAAAGACACTGTGGGCAGAAATTGGTTCAGCACTTTTATTCCCGAGCGAATCAGAGACCGGACAAGGGACGCTTTCTCTCAGTTGATCAATGGAGCCATCGAGCAGGTTGAGTATCATGAGAATCCCGTCCTGACCAGGAGCGGCGAGGAAAGAATTGTCGCATGGCATAATGCCACACTTCGGAATGACGAAGGCAAGGTTTCCGGACTGTTGAGCTCTGGGGAGGATATCACCGACCGCAGGCGCGCCGAAGAGGCTCTACAGCAATCCGAAGAACGCTACCGCACGTTGACTCAGAATCTCCCGATTGGTCTCTACCATAACACCCCGGGGCCCCAAGGGAGATTTCTTGCGGCCAACCCCGCTCACGCACGGATGTTTGGCTACGAGTCTGTCGAGGAGTTCCTCCAAATCAACGTCGCCGATCTCTACGTAAACCCAGCCGACCGCAAGGCTTTCGCGGACAAGTTGATGGCGGAGGGAAGTGTCAGCCGAGCGGAGCTGCGACTGAAGAAGAAAGATGGAACCCCGATCTGGGTTGCCATAACGGCAGACGCGGTCCGCAACCCGACGGGCGAAGTGGACTGCTTCGACGGTGTGATTGAGGACATTACGGAACGCAAGCGCGCCGAAGAGGCCGTGCGGCGAATTCAACTCCAGCAGAAAGCCATCCTCGACAACATCCCGGACATCGCCTGGCTCAAAGACACAGAAAGCCGATATCTTGCGGCCAACGAACCCTTCGGTCTGACCTGCGGCGTGAGGCCCGAGGACCTAGTCGGGAAGACCGATCTGGAGCTCTGGCCGCGGGAGCTGGCCGAGCACTATCGCGCCGACGATCGAGAGGTGATGCAATCGGGCATACGGAAACGAATCGAGGAACTTCTGGCGGACAAGGACGGCAAAATCACTCATGTGGATACGATCAAGACGCCGATCTTCAACGAGCGCGGCGAGGTCATCGGCACCACGGGAATCGCGCGCGACATCACCGCCCGCAAACAGGCCGAAGAAGAATTGAATCGCGCGAAGGAAACGGCCGAGGCGGCCAATCGCGCCAAAAGCGATTTCGTCGCCAACATGAGCCACGAAATCCGCACCCCCATGAACGGCATTATCGGCATGACCGAACTGGCCCTGGATACCGACCTGACGCCCAAGCAGCGCGAATATCTCGAAATGGTCAAATCGTCGGCCGATGCGCTGCTGACGTTGCTGAACGACATCCTGGACTTCTCGAAGATCGAAGCCTGCCAACTCACCCTGGAAAAAATGAACTTTGGCTTGAGAACAACGATTGGGGCGGCTCTCGAACCGCTGATCATTCGTGCCCACGAAAAGGGGTTGGAGCTGATGGTGGATGTCCATCCCAACGTCCCGGAGACCGTCGTGGGCGATCCGACCCGTCTGCGTCAGGTGTTGATCAACCTCGTCAGCAACGCGGTCAAGTTCACCGAAACAGGCGAGATCATCGTTGGCGCGAGAACGATTGCCGAAGCAAACAAGCAACTGGAAATGCACTTCTCGGTATCGGATACGGGAATCGGCATTCCACCGGAAAAACAGGAAGTGATTTTTCAGGCCTTCGCTCAGGCGGACGGTTCGATCACTCGCAAGTATGGTGGAACGGGTTTGGGCCTGACCATCTCGCGCCAAATTGTCGAGATGATGGGCGGGCGCATCTGGGTGAGCAGCAAGGTCGGCAAAGGAAGCACGTTCCATTTTACGGCGCGATTCGATCTCCCCACCGAACCAACCGCGAGGGTTAAACGTCCTCATATACCGCTCGAATTGAAAGGGATGCGCGTTCTGGTCGTGGATGACAACGAAACCAATCGCCGGATTCTCAAAGAAATGCTGTCGCGGTGGACAATGGAGGTCACGCCGGTAGCCGGCGGTCCAGAAGCCATCGCGGCGGTCAAGGCAGCCAACGATCGCCAACGGCCTTTCCATCTCATCCTGCTGGACGCTCAAATGCCGGCAATGGATGGCTTCACAGTCGCCGAGCGTCTTGGGCAAATCGAGTCCACCCTGCCGCCGACTTTTATGATGCTGACCTCGATGGGCCAGCGCGGTGACGCGGAACGCTGCAAGCAATTGGGGATCTCCGTCTATTTGGTCAAGCCCATCAAACAGGCCGAGATGTTCGATGCGATCCTGGCCTCCTTGGGCCGCAGTGCGACCAAGCGCGCCGCTCAGGGCGTGATCACGCGACACACTCTCGAGGAAGCACGGCGGCGACTCCACATCCTTTTGGCCGAAGACAACGCCGTCAATCGCAAGCTCGTGGAAACCATGCTGCACAGCCGGGGTCACGAAGTTGTCGCGGTCGAAGATGGGCGTCAAGCAATGGAGCGGATCGAGCGCCAACCGTTTGACCTGATCCTCATGGACGTCCAAATGCCGGAAATGGATGGTTTCACCGCCACCCGTCTCATCCGCGAAGGCGAAAAACAGACCGGCCGGCATGTCCCCATCGTCGCCATGACGGCCCATGCCATGAAGGGCGATCGTGAGAAGTGCCTGGAGGCGGGAATGGATGACTACATCGCCAAGCCCATCCAGCCTGCGCAATTGTATGAGGTAGTCGAGCGAATGGCGCCGACAAGAGCCGGTGCATCCGATTTTGCAGTGCCCGCGCCCCCGCCTTCGACTTCGCCCCGGCCGGCGACCGACGAACAAGAACCCTTGTTCAACCGCGAAGAGACGTTGAAGCGCGTGGGAGGCAGCATGGAATTGCTCCGCGAAATCACGGAGCTTCTCCGAAGCAATTGCCCTAATATGCTGGATGCCGTCCGACGAGCGATCGAGGAAGCAAACGCCGAGCAGCTCGAGCGCGCGGCCCATACGCTGAAAGGCTCCGTGGCCAACTTTGGCGCCGGCCCCGTCTATCAAACCGCCCGCGCCCTTGAAATGATGGGTCGAGAGGGCAACCTTTCGCCGGCACACGAGATGTTCGAGACACTGAAAAAACAACTCGAACAACTGATCTCGCAACTGGTAGGATTGGGGAAGGAAGACGCAACATGACAGTGACAGGGGCTGGTAGGATTCGGCCGGCCGCGGTGCAGCACCCAGACCCGAATGAGAAGTTCGTGGTCCCCACTTGTGGTTTTCAACCATTTATTCTTACAAACCGCCATTCTTCAATCCCGTAGGGATCGTTGAAAATAGCCCAGGAGTTGATTCCTGGGAACGAGATCGTCACCCTTGCAGAGAGTCCCATAGGGACGATTGAACGCCGCCATTCTCAATCGTCCCGACGGGACTTGCCGGTTTTCCGACTCGTCTTCCCAGCGATAAATCACTGGGCTACTATCAACCATCCCCACGGGATTGAAAACCGTGAATTCGTCCAGTCAAATAGTTGACGACCATCAGTGGGCTTGCTCCTTTTCGAACCCACCAAAGTGGGAACTGCAAACCGGTTCTCGTAAGGGACGACCGACCCCGAAACGCGATACGCTGATTTGGTTGTCTTGGATGGCTTTTTTCGCTTGACGAGCGGCGTCTGAAAATCACTATAATCTCTCATGTTGTGGTAAGTTCTGCGGGGTAATTCCGCGAAAGGGGTTTTGTAAACCATAGCAAGTTTCCCCGGCAAATGGGCCCGGGTGGGAAAGGCGAAAGCGGTTCCGATCCAGCTCTTGATATCGCTGTAGAGCGAAACTGGCTTCGGCCAGTTACTCAAGCAGACGCAGGTGCAGAAAGCCTTGACTATGGTGACCGAGTTTGGCCGGTCGGCCTATGGCGACGGGGTTGTCCCCGAGGATGAGTATTTCGAGCGCACCCAACAAATTGCGGCGCTCGGCGAATTTCTTGCGCGCGCGGGCGGCGGCGAAATTGCGGGTGGACTAATCGAAGGACTCCGCGGTGTTGGCAAGACCGATCTAATCCGCCGCACAATCCCCTGTCTTCTCAAGAAAACACCCGCTGTTGTGGTTTACTATCCTGTTCAACCATACACGCTCGAAATCTTTGAACTGGCGCGCGGCTTTGCGAATACGTTCATTCGCCAGTATCGCTATTCGCGTTACGGCGAGGCCGCCGATCTTCAGGAATGCGTTGATGCTTGGTATAGTCGCGCACCGCAGTGCAAGAAATGCACGGAGCCGGTGTTGCGCGAAATCTGCGAGGCCATGGGTCGCGCCTACGTCTTGCGCGACGTGTCCAACACGCTGTCGCTCCTGGTCAATGCTCCCCGCTATTTGGCAGAACTTCTGGGCCAGCGCTGCGTAGTTATTCTGGATCATGCACGCCACCTGAGACAGGTCCACTGCCATGCCAAGGCCGTGCCGTTGCTGCGGCAGCTGCTGACCAGTCTGGAATCACGCGTTGCCCCGCTGTTTCTCGCCGATTCGTCGGTTGGACTGCGGACCATGCTGGCGGAACAATCGGCGAATGAGCCACCGGCAGCGTTTGCCCTCGCGCGGCTTGACCAAAACGAAGCGCTTGCCATGCTGGAAACGCTCTGCGAGCGGTTCGGGGTTGACCTGAGCATCCAACTGGCAGAACGCGTGCTGGCTCAGTTGGGCGGTCTGCCGTTCTACATCCACAGCCTGGTGCGCCGGGCCCATCTTTCCGGACTGGCCCTGGATACGACCGACCAGTTTGGCCGTGTCTATGCGCAAGAAGTACGTGACGGCACGATTCATTGGTACTGGCGGGGCCAGTTTTCGACGCAATTTCCCCAGACGGCCGACTGGCAAAAGGCCGCTGAGTTGTGTTCGCATGTGGCGGGGCACTATCCGCAACGCGCACCCCTCGCCCGCCTGAGCGAGCGGTTGTCGCTCGAACCTGCGAAACTCCAGCAGATCATGAGGCATCTCCATTTCATGGGTGTCCTCGACCAATCCTTTGGAACGGTGGGTTTGGTGGACGACCCCGTTCTACGTGACGTGGTGACGGTTTTGGCGTGGGGTGAAAGCTCGGCCACAACCGATGCCGAGTTGTTGAGGCGGTTGGCAGCCCGGCGTGTGCGCGAGGCGAGTACACCCCCCGACCACGACAAGATTCCGGAATTGCTCAGCCGTCTGAAAGATTGGCTCCAGACGTTTCGCGGCCAATACCTGCCCGCGGAGTGGTTCCATTATCACGAAGACTACGGGGCCGGTTGGGCCGGACCGGAAGGAATCCGCCGGTCGTTGCGGTCATCGGATACGCTGGTGCGCTTGCCCTATCTGATGGCGGTTTCGCGCATGGAGACGGTTCAGACATCGGGGGAACCCTCGGTCGCTCACCCGATCGCGTTGTGTGCATCCGGCTTTCGGGACAAACAATTGACACCCGGCAATGAAACCCAATGGCTGGTTGTCGTTTGGCCGACAACCGATCCCCTGGGCATCGAACATGTCAACAGGACCCAAGATCTGCGAAACGAGGTAGCCCAACGAACCGGGCGCGAGGTCTCTCGCACCTGGTTGATTGGCAAGGCTACGTTCACACGCGAAGCCTATCAGCTTTCCTCACAGCTTCAGTTCTTCACCGGCAATATGAGCATGGTGAATTACATCTTGGATCAGATGCTCGCCCCAGGCTCGACATGGACCGAGGGTTATGCCCATGCCAGAACGGTCCCAGAAATGATCGTGACCCAACCCGCATCTGTGCCGGTCGAAAACGGCACAGAAATCCCATTGACGTTTGGGCGCGAATCGCAAACGGCAACCGAACAAGAACAGAAGCGGCAAGAAGCGGGAGGATAATGGCAATACGCAAAGAAATAGCGGGCCTTGGCTTCGGTGCGCCCGCGAGCGATAGGATGGATCAAGGGAGAGACAGGTAAGCGAGACAGGGGACCCGGAAGTCGGGAGGCGGCAAGCAAGGGGCCGCGACCGCGTCGCACAAGTTCTCCGATTGCCGCGACAACGGAAAACCGGAATGCGACAACACTCCCAGGGTAGTTGGGGAGCTTGTGCGACGTTGTGTCGTCCGAGATGTTTTCCTGTCGTTGGCGATCCGTCGGGGTGGGGGATGTTGATCCGCGATTGGAAAGACCGGGGAAAGACAGCGTGGAGGTCCAATGATGCCCGACGTATGTACTGAGCAACAGACCCACAAGATTCTCGACTATTTTCATTCCCTGAGCCGGTTGGGACGGGAGATGAATCCATCCACGCAAATCGGCGACATCCTCGCTTCGACCGTCTCCGTGATGGTGGACGTGTTCAACTTACGCCGCGCGGCGCTTCTGGCGGCCAATAGTTTGGATGGCCGGCTGCTTCCCGTCACCGCACAGGGCTTGAGCCTGGAGTCGGTTTCGCCGATCGCGGTTCCTCCGCCTGTTCAACAAACCATGATCGCCAAACCGTATCTGTGGACTTTGCGCTCGCTGCCGGGAGAGTTCGCCAATCTGCTTGCGCCTCAGGGAACCGACAAACCAGACAGAGAACGGTCCGGGATGGTTCCCCTGGTCACCAGCCGGCAGTTGGTCGGATTGTTCCTCTTCGAGCGATCGCTGGAGTTTCCTTCGCTGGATGAGCATGATCGCGACCTGTTGAGCAGTATGTGTCAAAACCTTGCGGTCTATCTCTATAATCAGATTGTCCTCACCCAGCTAACCCTGAAACATCGCGAAATCGAAGAACTCTATGCGCGCATCAAGGAAACCTACCGCCAGGCCATCATGGCCTTTCTCATCGCGATTGACATCAAGGATGGGTACACGAAGGGCCATTCGCTGCGCGTGGCCGAAATGGCAGCCGTCCTGGCCCGAGAAGCCGGCTTCGATGAACATGAAATCGAGGGGATGTATTTCGCGGGGCTTTTGCACGATATCGGCAAAATCCTCGTGGACAGAGAAATTCTCACGAAACGCGGCAGCCTCGATCTGACCGAGTATGCCCAAATGAACGACCACACACGCCTCGGAGCCCAAATCCTCTCGCACATCCAGTTCCCGTGGGAGAATCTCATCTATGCCATCCTCCACCACCACGATCGGCCGGCGTACGATGAGTTCGGGCCTCCCCGTTCCCGTCACCATCTTGATCAGTGTACCAAGATCATCGGTTTAATAGACGCGTTCGACGCGATGACGTCCGACCGACCTTACCGACCCGCACTGAATCTCAGCGAATGCTTTGACGAGCTGCTCGAAGGCCTCGGCGCCCAGTTCGATCCCGAAACAACACGCATATTTCTCAAAGTCCTCGACCGCGATTTTGGCCGCCCCCCTTGCCAACGGCGAATTCTGACCGATCGGCTCCTGAACGGAAACATGGCACGTCTCCGGCAGCAACTTGGGGAGACGCTTCGACTGGTGGAACAGTATATGGGCGTGATCACGTGCTATTGAAGGAGGAAGAAAGGTCAAATGATGAATGCTGAATGAGAGCAGGCAAGAACCGGTGTGAGAGCCTTTCGTTCACACCGCCCACGCCGGAAACCTTATCCTCCCATTCCAAACCTCTTGATGACCGCTCGACGCGCAAGTCCCGCCACTTCTCATTGATCATTCAGCATTCATCATTCATTTCTTACTCACCGGCCGGCGCAAGAAGGAAACCTGCGAAGGCATTCCAACCAGCTTCTGCTTCTGCTGCTGCACCCAGCAATAGTAGCCGGCCTGCTTGAGTTGCGAAGCGGCGGCTTCGTCGAGAACCACCTTCACGATCGGATGGAGTTGAAGCATGCTGGCGGTCACGCGGGCCGTCACGGGACCTTCGATGAATTCGGCGCAAACGGCGGCCTTTTCCTCGCCGCCGGCGATCAATAGGATTTCGCGGGCTTCGAAGATCGTACCCACGCCCATGGTAATGGCAAAATGCGGCACATCCTCTGCGCGCTCGAAAAAACGCGCATTGTCGCGAATGGTGGATTCGGTCAGCGTTTTGAGCCGTGTGCGCGAACCCAGCGAAGAGCCGGGCTCATTAAAGGCAATGTGGCCGTCGCTGCCAATACCGAGCAGCTGCAGGTCAATTCCGCCGGCCTTCTTGATCTGCTCCTCATACCAGCGGCAATGGCTATCTATATCCTCCGCCATCCCATTGGGAATGAAAATGCGGCCCGGATGGATGTTGATATGCTTGAAAAGGTTTTCCTGCATGAAATGATGGTAGCTTTGCGGGTGCGTCGGCGGCAACCCAAGGTATTCATCCAAATTGAAGGTGGTGACCTTGGAGAAATCGAGCCCCTCCTCGCGGTGCATTCGGATCATTTCCTTGTACGTGCCCAAGGGTGTGCTGCCCGTCGCCAGACCCAGAACCGAATCGGGTTTGCGGATCAGCTGGCGTCGAATGATCTGCGCTGCCACCCAGCTCATTTCGTCGTAGTCGCGCGTAATGATGACTTCCATGTTCCTCCACCTCCGATTGAACATCCCGAAATTAGACCCGCCCAAACGTGGCGCGCTCACTCGTTTGGGTTTGTAGTTTTGGGGAGTGCGATGGTCAACTTAAGATTCAAGGAATCCGACTGGGGGATTGTTGACCGACAGTGAGCCATGGACTTTGGGCATTCTCCCGTTGGGGAGATGTCCATGATTGGCCCATCGTTCAAGGCTTTCGTGATTGACAGAAGAGGACATCGTTTCCGTAGTTTCTGGCGATTGAATATGCACAGGTCCTTGATTGGGATTCTCATGATTCGACCCTTCCAGTTGTTCATTTTCTGCGCCACGGCGTCCGTGGTCGGGCTCACTTGCGGCAGGGACGCCAAAGCGGCTTCCAGCAAGCGGAGTGTCGGCGACCTTGCCGACATCAAGCCGCAGATCGCGGAGCAACGCAAGCGCGTGGCCGACGGCGACCAGGAAATCTCTCGGCTTCGATCGCAAGCCAAGGGGTTGGCAGATCACGAAGAATCCCTGAGGGCGAACATTGACGCGAAGAAGCAGCAACGGACCGCTGTCCAGCAACGTTTGACCCTGCTCAATTCCGGCGCGACGGAGTTGGCCAACCAGCAGGCGACAACCTCAGCAACACTCGCGTCACAACGGCAAACCGAAAGAGAGCTCGCCGAACGCATCGCCGATAGCAACGCGGCTTTATGGCGACAATCTGTCGCCCAACGCGCTCACCTGGGTCTTACAGCCGACCCGCGCGAAGCACTCGCACTCTACCTCACCGCTCTCGACACCGCTGCCGTCGAGCAGAAACGTGACGCCTTGGCCGATTCGATCCGTCGCCTCGAACAAACCCAACAGCAAACCCATCTCACCTTGACCCAATCTGGCGATCAACGGCGCGAGACACTCCTGGAAACCGACAAATTGACCGCCGAGATCAAGGGACTCGAAAAACAACTCCAAAAACTGGGCGGCGATCGCCAAGGGCTTCTGGCGCGTGCGGAAACTCTGAGCCGCGTCCGCAAGTCGGCCGAAAAGGAAATCGCCCGTCTGGAGGCGCTTCGGCAGACGGCCGATTTGGCGAGCAAGCGGGCGGCCGCCAAAGCCACGCCGGCAAAGCCGACACCTTCCGCACCAACGCCAACCCCTCAAACCGCATTGCCGCCCCCACTCGCCCCAAACATTCAATCTGGAACAGGACTGGATTTCATGGTCTCCGAGGGAACTGTGATCCACGCGATCGAGGCCGGAGAAGTAATCTACGCCGACCGCTTCAAGGGCTATGGCAATTTGGTCATCATCGAACATGCGGACAAAACCCTATCGCTCTACGGCTTTCTCAACCAGATCGAGGTGATTGCCGGAAAAAGGGTCGCCCCGGGCACGGTGATCGGCCGCTCGGGTTTCATTGAGGACAAGGACAAACCCGGACTGCGCTTTGAAATGCGAGCTATGCGTGGAAGCCGCGAGGAATTAATTGATCCTCGCATCTGGTTGCCCAAAGGGGCCGATCTCCAACGGCGGTTGCTTCGTGGGACCGACTGAGCCCCTCGCGAGAAATGAGTATCAGACCAGGGCAGCATCGGTCGCGCCGTTCTCGCGATCCGTGTGCCCAAGGCCGGGACTTCCTAACCCACAACGGTTTGTAAAGTTTTGATTCGACAAGAGCAAACGACCCTGATAACAACAAGGTCCATTGAATCAGCCGACGCCACGGACAGCGGCGTTGGCCTGAAAAGAAGATTCGAATGACTGCGCCTTGGGAAAGGCTCTCCATGGCGCGGACGGCGATAAGGAGGATGTTGAACAATGAGCGAACAAGCAATGTTCAAACCGGGCAAAGCGCCTTGGCGGCTGGTTGCCTTGTGTCTGTTCCTGGTTCTGTGTTCGCTGCTTCTGCTCGGTCGGACGACCATCCGAGCCAAAGAGGCCGAAAAGAAGGTCGAGGCCAGCGACGAATTCTACCGAATGGTCCCCATCTTGTGTGAAGTCTATATGGCCATTCGCGACAAATATGTCGAACCCGTCAATTCCCGCGAGTTGATGGAAGGCGCCATTCAGGGCATGTTTGCCAAACTCGATCCTCACAGCCAGTGGATGCCCGCCGAGGACTATCAACAATTAGAAAAGGAAACCGAGGGCGAATTCTCGGGGATCGGCATCCATATCGTCCTCGACCAGAACAAGATTCTGACGGTTGCCTCTCCGATTCCGGGCTCGCCCGCCGCCAAAGCGGGTATCCTGCCCTGGGATCGAATTATTGAGATCGAAGGCAAGTCCACCGAGAATGTCACGCTGATGGAAGCAGTGAAGAAACTGACCGGCCCTCCCGGCACCAAGGTGAATATTACCATCTACCGCGAGGGAAATCCCGAGAAAATGCACTTCACCATCGAGCGGGCGCAGATCAAGATCGCCAGCGTTTATTCGAAAGTGCTCAAGGACGATTCCATCGGCTTGATACGAATTGCCAAGTTTAGCAAGGAAACGAGCGACGACCTGCGCAAAGTCCTCGAACAATTCAACCGCGACGAGGTCAAGGGCATTATTCTCGACCTTCGGTTCAATACCGGCGGCTTGCTCAAAGAAGCAATTGACGTCAGCAGTCTGTTCCTCCTCAAAGGCAAGACGATTGTCACCACACGTCAACGCGGTGGCGAGCCAACGCCCTACACGTCGGAACACGAACCGGTGGCCAACCAGCCGCTGATCCTGCTGATCAACCGTGCCAGCGCGAGTGCTTCCGAGATTCTTGCCGGGGCAATCAAGGATCATCATCGCGGCTATTTGATCGCCCCCAAGGGCGAACGGACGTTCGGCAAAGGCTCGGTCCAGACCATTGAGGAACTGGCCCATTCGCTCGATCGCGACGAGAGCGGCAATCCGCGGCGAAGCGCGGTGCGGATCACAACGGCCAAGTTCTATACGCCCAACGGCACCCGCATCGAGGCGCTTAAGGGTGATCCGAAGCAGCCGGGCGGCGTTGCGCCCGATCTCGAAGTGCCGTTGCCGAAGGGTTACGAGCGCGAGCTGTTTGGCAGTCTGCTTGGCGAAGTGGACGTCCAGCCGCCCGATGAGAAACCCAAAGAATCCAAAGAACCTTCGCCAAAGCTGGACGAAGAATCCAAAGAACCCTCGCCCAAATCGGAAACGCCAAAGACCGAGGATGAAAAAACTACCGGCAGCGCAGCCAAGGAATTTTACGTCAAAAAGACGGGCGAGGCGGAGAAGAAGTATGTGGATCTCCAACTCGAGGAAGCCAAGAAATACATGCGCCTGTTGATCCTCGAACACCAACGCGACGCCGGTGGGGCGAAGGACAAAAACACAGCAAACAGCTCCATCGTGCGTTGAGGGGAATCCGAATGCTTTACCGTTGCGCAGTGATTTTCGCCGCCCATCCCGACGACGAAATCATCATGGCGGGCACGATGGCCAAGATGGCCGCCGAAGGCACGCGCGTCGTCGTTGTCCAGATGACCGATGGCGGCGAAGGGTATCCCGACGTCGAGATGAAAGACAGGATCGTGGAGCTGCGCCGGCGCGAGGCCGAAGCGTGCAACCGCGCGTTGGGTATTGCCCACCGCCACATGCTCGACCGGCCCGACATGGCCTTGGTCAACGATAAGGCAACGCTTCAGGACGTGATGGCGATCATTCGAAAAGAGCGACCGGATGCGGCGTTCGTGCAAGGCGGCCGGACCCTCCACCGTGACCATTTCAATACCTACCAAATCAGCATCGAGGCGCTCTGGCATGCGGGCGGACCGGTTTGCGCCGTCCTCGGTCCTCCTTGGGCAACGCCCGAGATCTACTTTTATAAAGATGCGAACACCGATCTCGAACCCTTTGGGGTGAATGTCAAAGGGTTTGGCCACAAGTTTTTCGAGGCCCTGGCGACTCAGGAATCGCAGTTCACTCTGTTCGGCCAACTCTTTGGTCTGAAATCGCGCGAAGGTTTCGCGCGCCAGATCGAACTCCTCAAACGCGACAGTGGCCGCGACGTGGAATACTTCTGGATCGCTCGCGACGTTCTGCATTTCGACACCCTGCCCGAGCCGTTAGCCCACCGGTTGCCCGACTGGTCGCCCATTTCGGCCTGATCATGGTTCATGGTGAAACAGGTTGGCAACCGGCCATTGATTTCCTCACCTTTCCGGCAACCGCAAATCGGCTTGAGTACCTCTCGTAAAACGAATCGAACGACCGCCGCGGAACTCTATCGTCATGGGGCGAGAATTGCTTTCACAAGACCGCGGCAGGTACCTTCAATGGGAACGACAGGGCGGTTGAGATGGGCTGCGATGTGATCGAGGGAAAGGTCGTCGAGGAAGACGCGATCCCCGGGGCGAAGGCAGTTTGTGGGAAGAAGATAAAAGTCGCGGCGACGGCGAGAGATGAGAGCGTCGAGGATGTCGCGGCCCGACAGAAGGCCGCTGACCGTCACCGTGGGTCCGAAAAGGCGATTGCGAACCACCACCAGATGGACGCGAAGGCCTTCGATGGAATTCAAGCGCGCGACGATTGGTCGCAGGAACACCGCCGCCGAAACTCCTGTGACGACGGTCGCGGAGCGAGGTCGGGTCTTCACGGGCAGCATGCTTGTTTTGCCGTTGGCGAGCTTTTGAGGCAGGCGTCGTTCAATCTGTCGCCATGGCCGCAGGAACTCATCAACCATCCCGACGCCATTTTCGAATTGCGGCGCGACGGCGATGCCGCGATAGTCCGGTACCTTGCGCTCGGCCCGCAGATACCATTCGTCGGCCAGAAACAACACCCGCTCACCCAACGCCCGCCGCCACTCGCGCATGACAGGTTTCATCGAATCAATCATGCCGGCGGCATAGCGCGGCGTGACACGGCGGATTCGCGGCAAGTGGGCGCGATGGGAGGTCAAACCGACCGGCACAACGGCAACCGAACGCAGCGCCGGATAGTAGCGGCGCAAATCGTTGAGTGTTTGAATCAAGGCCGGCCCGTCGTTCCAATCGGGACAGACAACGATCTGAGCATGAACCTGTATATCGTGCGAAACGAAGAAATCAAACAGCTGCGAAATGGGCGGCAGCGCGCGTCGCCCAAGCATCCGCGCCCGCAATTTCGGCTCCGTCGCATGAACCGAAATGTAGAGCGGGCTCAGGCGCAGTCGTGCGATGCGTTCGAGATCGTGGTCGCTGAGATTGGTTCCCGTGATGTAGTGACCATATAGAAAGGACAGGCGATAGTCTTCGTCGCGAAAATAAAGCGGTCGGCGCAACCCGCGCGGCAACTGAAAAACGAAACAGAACGGACAACGATTGGTGCAGCGGCGCGGCTCGAACGGCTCGATCTCCCAACCCAGATTCTCCCCTGCCCTCAACCGTGCAACGGTCTCACGGATACTCTCGCCGCTTCGCCATTGGATTCGCAGTCGCCGCGCGCTCGCATAGAAGCGAACGTCGAGTTGGTCTTCAACCGCGTGACCATTGATCGCGAGAAGCCGGTCGCCCGCGCGAAGACCGATTCTTTCGGCGAGACCGCCCGCCTCGACGTGCGTCAGGCCTACCCCGCTGCTCTTCTCGTAGGCCGCAAAGCGCGATCCAACAGTACCGCTCTCGTTGATTTCCATCTAAGGCAGCCTCTGGCCGCAGCCAAAAGACGGGGCCGGGGACCAGGGGCCAGGGGCCAGCAATCAATGACGATAATATTTTTTCTTTACTGATCCCTGACCCCTGGCCCCTGAACCCTTAAACAAGATCTGCGCAGAACGCACATATACCACGACGAAAGAGTCTAGAGTGAGGGTTTTCGAAAGACATATTCATTGCAGCCGTGTCGTCCGGCAACGGTCTTCAGTTCGGACAAGGTGAGACCACGATCGCGATAGAAGCGGAAAACCTCGTCGGGCGAGGCGACCTCGAACGGCCAGCCACCGATCCAGTCCACCACATTTCGATACATACTCATTCCGCGTCGGCCTCGACCTCGGTGGCGATCCAGGGGATTGCGACCCCGCACAACGTCCGCGAGAAACGTCCCCGTCACAAAAAACAGATAGAATCCAAAAGCCGTCAGCAGTTTCACCGGCCTTGGCGAGAGATTGTAGAATCGCTTCACCGCACGCCAGAACGCGGTCATGAACGGTTGCCGGTTGCCGATGGAAATATAGAGAGTTCCCCCGTCCGCAAGAGGCAGGAGAATGTTCTCCAGCGCCTTCCACAACGCACCCGTGTGGTGGAGCACTCCCCAGGAATACACGACATCGAATTTCCCAAGAGACTTCAGATAGGCACCATCGAGAACGTCCCCTTGTTCCGCGGTCCAATTGTCGTCGTCGGGAAAATATCGGCGGCGCAATTCCTTTGTGCATTCGACCGCCTCGGCGTCATACTCGAACGAATGAACCCGCGCACCCAATCGCCGCGCGGCAAGGCTGAAAAGACCGCTCCCCGAACCGGCATCCAGAAACGACTTTCCCTTCAAGTCCTTGACCGCGAGCATCGTGTGTAGCGATTTTTCCGCCTCGACGATTCGCTCGTCGTTCAAAACGGTCAAAAACCCGCGCCAATTGCGGCCGAATTCAAAATGCCGCGCTTTTGTGGACGCATTGGGTTGCTCGTCCATACGCAAGTCCCCTTGGCGTTTTCACGCGCGATGTCAGCGATCGGCAGTCAGCGGTCAGCCATCAGTAATCAGCCGTCAGTCGTCAGCAATCCACAATCGAAAATCGTAAATCGAAAGCGCCCACAAGGCGTTAGGCTGTCTGATTGTGCAATGGCTCCTCGCCCTCGGTGGCCAACATCCACACACCCGCGCGATAGTAGCCCAGAACCGAAATCAGACAACACAAACCCGTGACAACGGCCAAAACCTGAATCGGCGCCCTCAGCCATGCAAAAGCGAGGCCGATCGAAGCCAGAAGGTTGGCCAGACAACCGGCCATGACCGTTGCGATCTGAAAAAATGTTGTCAACTTGCTCGCCACGATCGGCCGATATTGCATCGTCGGGCAGAACCACTTCACCATGCCCGAACCCAGCATAATCAGCAGATCGCGATAGGTCACAGCGACCGTCAGCCACGCGGGAAATGGGACCAGCGTGTTGGGACTGGCCGTGAGAACAATAAAAGTCAGCGTGAGCAAAGATTTGTCGGCCAGCGGATCGAGAATGCTGCCCAAAACGGTTTGTTGTCCATACTTGCGGGCGATGTAACCATCCACGCCATCCGAAATCGCCGCGACCGCAAAAACGCTGAGAGCGAGTACGTAGTGGGCCATGTAGAGCGCCCACAACACGACGGGAATGGTGATCATGCGACCGATTGTAATTTTGTTGGCAAGAGTCATAAGCGAGGAAGGGCCTGCCACTTTTCATCACAAGGCCAACAGCCGTGACAATTCGTCTGTCGCTCAAACCACCTCTTAGCGCTCCGTCACCTTGTCGCGCTCCTTGATGTCGCCTTTCTTGCTCAGGATGCGGCCCACGGAGAACTTTTCTTCTGCGCGGGTCACCTCGATCTCGGCAACCGGTTTCTCTTCCGAGGTCAGAACTTCTCCGGTATCGGGATCGCGCAGCGCCTCGCCCAACGAAACAACCTTAAACCGGTCGCCGACGCGAACGCCCATTCCCGCGCCGCCATTGAAGTAGAGTTCGTCGCCGGAGACCTTCATCACGCGCGCCGTCCAGGGCACTTTCGCCGAACCTGCGATAATCCGATCCAACGCTTTCTGAATGAGCTCGCGCGTGACATAGCCCAACGTGCTGTTTTGCGACTTCTGGTCATCCCAACGAAAATAGGGAACAGCGACTCCAATTTCTCGGCCGCTTGACACCTTCTGCGCCGAGACATTTTCGGAAGCGAGGATCACTCCCGTCTCGGTGTCATAAATACGCAAGTCCATTTCCACGCGGATGCTGCTTTGCGAGCGGCCCACATCCACCGGTCCGATGCCGATTCTGCGCCCCGCACGAGACTGGTCTTCAAAATCGGTGATGGCCGCTTTCACCATGAGCTGTGCACCCATGATCTGACCGGTCGCCGGACCGCTTCCCTTGGCCACGCGGCCCGAGGCGGCAAGATCTTGTTCGTCCATGATGCCGCGGAGATCCTCGCGCTCGACAACGATGAATCGGTTCGTTTTGCCCAATTCCGTGACCAGCATACTGCGAATCTGGTCGCCGAAGCTGGCCGTTCCACCCACGGCGCAGGTAATGCGCGAAACAGCGATGCGTTTTTTCAGATAACGCCCTTCTTTGCCGGATACGGTCACCGATTTCGTTGTGGCGCCTTCGGTATAGGAACCCTCGGTTGTGCCTCGCCGCGGTGGAAGGTCTTTCACCTTGCCCGATTCGCGCAAGGCGGTTGCCTTCTCCTCATACGGTTGGGCCAGATTGGGCTTGTCATTGGCGCGGTAAGCCTTGGCGTAACCCATATAAACGCGATACAACCGCGTGGGGTCGTCTTTGACCTTAAGCTCAGCGGTCTTGAAGAAATTGACCGCCCACTTGAGATTGTTGATGTCCACCGAGCGTTCGCCGTAAAGAATCTGGCGATCTACGTCGTCGGGCCTCTGACCCCAGACGCGGGCATAAAGTGTTACCGCCTCCGTTTTCTTGCCATCAGCCCACAGTCTCTCGGCCTGCTCGACGGCATCATCATAAGCATCACCCAGCACTGTTGCCTGCCAGACCAAGCCCGAAAGAACCCACAATCCCAAAGCGGCTGCGATACGTATGGTTCTCATCTTCTTCTCCTCCGTCTTTTGAAAATCATCTTGGGCGTCGGCGATCACCCCGTGCGTCCAAGGTGGTTCACACACGCTCGCTCGGCACGATCACCGGGTTTTCTACATTGCCCCCACGGCAAAATGATCCTGCACAAGGCCGACCGGAATTCCACTGAAAAACGCACGGCGCTGCGGGTGCGAATTCCCACTTGACGACCGCCGTCGGTCAGGGATACAACCCCGACCGCAGTTGCGTGCTACGGGCCGCTTTGCGTTTCGCCTCGTGCTGGGGGGTGGTGCAGTGGTAGCACGTCTGACTCTGGATCAGAATGTCGGGGGTTCGAATCCTCCCCCCCCAGCCAGATCGCTTTCGCTTGTTCTTCGATTCCAAACGTTCACTTCATTCTCGACGCGGTTTCTGTCGCCCTAATAGTGGCTTGCGAACGGAGAGAGGAAACTCGTGCCATTCATGCCATGTCATTGGGGACCCGCAACTTTCATCGGTTTGGCTTTGTTCAGGCTTTTTGATTTTCCCACGCTTCTTGTGTCATGCGTGATTCTCGATGCAGAGCCGATGGTCGTATGGGCGTTCAATCTGGACCGTCCTTTGCACGGCGTATCACACAGCTTCCTGGTCGGCGCGCCCATCGCGATTCTGGTCGCGGCGATCACGTATCTCTCGAAAAGCAAGATTCGACCGATCCTGGCGGACCTCAAGCTGGCGCAGGATTCCTCGTTCGCCAAAATGCTTTGGTCTTCCTTCGTCGGAGTGTATTCACACATCGTGCTCGATGCGCCGCTCTACACCGACATACGGCCATTCTGGCCGAGCGATAGAAACCCGCTCTATGGACCATTCTCGGACAAACAGATCTACATGACCTGTTTCGTCACGCTCGCCCTTGGTGCGGCGCTCTACGGCTTACGATTGCTCATGGCCGGAAAATCGTCTTCCCCTCAGCCCCCTGATTCAACCGCAGACCGAAAGTAGCGCGGGCTGCCGGCCTGTGCCACGCCAGGCACGACTATCGTCAAACAATGTGGCGTTCTTTGAGGCGGTCGTGGAGTTGCGCGGCGAGATCGGCGGGTGTTTCGCCTTTGAGGATTTCGCCGCCGGAGCGCGGCTTGGGTGTGAAAATTTTCCAGACAGCCGTGGGCGAGCCTTCGAGACCGATTTTTCCCGACGGCGCTCCGATGTCCGTGGCCTTCCAAACGGTCACCTTGGCGCTCTTTGCCCTCATCTTCGTGCGAAGCGTCGGCAGCCGCGGCACGTTGATTTCCTTGACGACGGTGAGAACTGCCGGCAGCGGCGCTTCGAGCACATCATAGCCGGTGTCGGTCATCGCCTCAACGCGGATGCGCTTGCCCGGTTCGAGTTCAACGATTCTCTTTACATAAGTGATCAGCGGCAGGTCGAGGAACTCAGCGATGCCAGGACCGACCTGCCCCGTGTCGCCGTCCATCGCCTGCTTGCCGCATAGAATCACGTCATAGTCGCCGATCTTGCGGACGCCCATCGAAAGAGCATACGAAGTGGCCAGCGTGTCGGATCCCGCAAAAGCGCGGTCGCTCAGCAGAACCATTTCATCGGCGCCCGCCTCGACCGCCTGGCGCAGCGCGGTTTCGGCCTGCGGCGGTCCCATCGTCAGAATCACAACTGTCCCGCCGTGCTTTTCGCGCAGCCGAACGCCTTCCTCAATCGCATAGGTGTCGAACGGATTGATGATGCTCGGCACCCCTTCGCGGATCAGCGTATTGGTCACCGGGTTGATCTTGACCTCGGAAACCTCGGGAACCTGCTTAATGCAAACGATGATTTTCATGCACTCGAACCTCTGGGTTTGTAGTTCCCGCTTCAGCGGGCCTTTTTCCGCCTGAAGGCGGGACTACAAACTCATTTCCAGTTGGCGCTTTCGCGGATGATCGCCAGCGCGATGATGCTGCGCTGAATTTGGTTTGTCCCTTCGTAAATTTGCGTGATCTTCGCGTCGCGCATCATCTTCTCGACCGGATATTCGCGCATGTAGCCCGAACCGCCGCACACCTGGAGCGCATCCACCGTGACCTTCATGGCCGTGTCGGACGCATACATCTTGGCCATGGCCGAAATCTTCGACGCTTCCTTCGAGTCGCGATCCACTTCGCGCGCCGCCTGATAGACGAGCAGCCGTGCCGCTTCGATCTGCGTCGCCATGTCGGCGATCATGTGCTGGATGGCCTGAAAACTGGAAATCTTCTGGCCGAACTGTTCGCGCGTCTTGGCAAACTTGACGGCCTCCTCGTATGCGCCCTGGGCGATGCCGACCGCCTGGGCGCCGATGCCCGGACGCGATTTGTCAAACGTCGCCATCGCAATGCGAAACCCATCGCCTTCGCGGCCGAGTCGGTTGGCCGCCGGAACGCGACAATTGTCGAAATAAAGCACCCGCGTGTCCGAGCAACGAATGCCGAGTTTCTTTTCTTTTTTGCCGAGCGTGAAGCCGGGCATACCACCCTCGACGACGAAAGCGGTCAAACCACGTGCGCCGCGCGCCCGGTTGACCGTCGCAATCAATGTGATCGTGCCCGCCACGCCCCCATTGGTGATCCATTGCTTGCTGCCGTTGAGGATATAGCCGTCGCCGTCCTTCTTGGCGGTGGTCTCGACCGCACTGGCATCGCTGCCGACGTTCGGTTCGGTCAGAGCGAACGCGCAAAACTTGCGGCCAGCGGCAATGTCGGGCAGGTATTTTTGCTTCTGTTCGTCGGTGCCAAACAGGAGAATCGGATAGGCGCCCAGCGCATTCGCCGCGTAACTGACGGCCACGCCGCCGCAGATTCGGCTGATCTCTTCGACCGCGATGCACAAATCGAGCGCCCCGCCACCGAACCCGCCATATTGCTCGGGCAGATAGATGCCGAACAATTCGGCGTCGGCCAGCGCCTTCATCGGCTCATAGGGAAACTCTTCTTTTTCGTCCAACTCGGCGCGAACCG
>Ga0315277_10001201_pt1 | contig 38294 bp, 49 predicted proteins | sample YL17G05_15_MG_FD_203695 | JGI IMG/M metagenome (GOLD analysis project Ga0315277, IMG submission 203695) | Sediment microbial communities from Yellowstone Lake, YNP, Wyoming, USA - YL17G05_15 | ecosystem: Environmental > Aquatic > Freshwater > Lake > Sediment | place: USA: Wyoming | collected...
CTTGATGGAGGAACTCGAAGCAGAGGTCAAGAGAAGGGGCCTCTTTGGACTGGAGAGAAGGGGGCATGTGGCTAAATCAGGAAATTCCTTAGTTATTCGGATACCGAAGGAAATAACTGAATCTCTGAAGATCAAGCGAGACATGCCAATTATCATCTATCCTTCCGAATTCAGGAAATTGGTTATCGAAGTTGCTGAGTAGTGCACCCTCCAAAAATACGCGCAATGATTGGGCAGATTAGAGATAATCGCTTGGCCTTCAAACAGTAAGTTCCCGATCTTGTCGTTCGGATTCTTACTGGAACCTGTGCATCGTTTCATGCTGGGTCTTGGCTACCTAATGTAAGACGCTTGGTGTTAAGTTGCACAGACGACTGCTTTTTTGAACGGTGAGCCGACGCAAAGCGAGAAGTATGCTGGTCTGTATGTGATTGGGATCGATTTCGGAAAACACGCCGACCATTCTGCGATCGCGGTCTTACAGAGGTTTGAAGATGAGTTGCCCCTTGTCTGCTTGAAAAGAGTTCCCGCTCGACATTTCCTACATGGCCGTGATAGGGACCGTGAGAAGGCTGAAGGAGGCTTACTGGTTCAGAGCCGGATACTTGGACCAGACGGGTGTTGGTGAGGGACCATACGAGGAGATTAAGGAATTCATGCCAGCAATGAAGGGCATCACCCTAACCGCACCAGTGAAAGAGGGCATCTTGGGTAGACTAAAACTCAACACGGAACAACACAGACTCACACTCCCAAGAGACAACTCAACTCTCCTAGTACAGATCACCGCGCAACAATGCGAACCTACAAAATCGGGAACACTGAAGTTCAGACACCCAACTGGGACCCACGACGACTGTTTATGGTCATTAGCCCTAGCAGTGTACGCCGCACACGAACCACCATTCCCAAGACTCTCGCGGCTGCATGCAAAGTGGGTTGAATAGGCCCGTACAGGCCTGCTGCTTAAGTACACGTAAACACGCTCTCTACCGATCAAGATGGCCCATAAGACTCTCACGATATCTGAAGATGCGTATGCTGCGCTGGCTGGATTGAAAGCTCGCGGAGAGTCATTCACAGATGTCATCCTGCGGCTCACGGCGAAAAACCGAAAGGGCACCTTGCTCGACTATGTACGCACAATGAAATCAGACGAGGAATTCGCTAAGGGCCTAGAAGAGATTGTCAAGCGAAGAGAACGAGCTCATATCAGGAACGTTCCAGGAAAAGTTGACTGGCACTCGATGAGAGGTGTACTGAAGGGTACGAAGGGCAGCTCTGTACAGTTGCAACATAAGATCTGGTCGAAGGTCGATTGATTCTCCTAGACACAAACATTTTCCTTGAACTTCTAATGGGCCAGAAGCGGGCGCCTGAATGCGAACAACTACTTGAGCTGATTTCCAAAGGAGATATGGAGGCGGCTGTCACTCACTTCGCTGTGCACGATGTTGAAGCGGCCCTAGTCACCGGGGAGAATCTTGAAGCGTTCCTAAGAAACCTGGAGCACTCCGTCGGACTCTACGTATATGAGACGAATCTCGCCGATGAAATGGCTGTCGCCCTAATGTCAAAGAAAATCGGCTTAGATTTCGACGATACGCTCCAGTATTATGTGGCAAAGAGACTGGGAGTCGACGCGATCGTAAGCTTCGACGAACACTTCGATGGCCTCGACCTGCAAAGAGTGGAACCCCGCGACCTGCTTCACCCGGAAAAGTAAAGAAATGAAGAGCGAGAAAGGCGAACGTGTTGCCTTAGCCTACTTGAGAGAGTTCCCGCTCGACACGTTATACACTGAACGACGCTTACGCCTTCGCAACCGGATATCTCGACCAGACGGGAGTGGGTGAAGCACCCTATGAGGAGATCAGGCAGTTCATGCGGAGGAAGTGGGTGTTATACGTATACGTGTTTATTGAAAAATGATAATTATTTATATATATGTCACCCACAACGTGAGTGACGAGAAATGGAAACCAACCATCCAAGTCTACACATATTGACCAGCATTCAGACGAACCTACCGATGAAACCAGCATACACTCTGGATGAATTGGCCCATGCGACCGGGCGGTCTAAGCCGACAGCTTATCGCTACCTGACCGAGTTGGAACGGAATGGGTTTGTTATCGCCTTTCACAGAGGGACATTTTCTTTGCGGGATAGTGTCTTCCTTCCGACTATGATCATGCCTCACATTATTCCATCTCTTCAAGCGCTAAAGCAAGCTAAGAGGTTTAGACTCCACAATGGAAAATCTGGAATCACCAAAGCCAAGAAGCTTCTGAGCGGACTTGGTATGTCAACTCTGGATTTTGCTGCCTATGAGATTACTGCCTACCAGACGCCAGAAACTTTCTACTTCTATCCAGATTCATTCGAAAAAGTGGCGCAGATTCTTAGAGAGAACAACTACGTGGAAAGCACCAAGGGAAAAGTAGTCCTACTGCCTCGAGTAGGCGACTTCTCGAAACCTATTCTGAGAATATTCTACGACAGTCTCGCCATGGGAGGACGAAGCATACTCGACGCAATCGCCATAAGCAGAAAATACCCCGACATAACTAAGTCTTCAGGATACTTGGACTTCCTTCTGAAGTTGGCCAGAAAAGTAGAGCAGGATACGCGCGGAGTCGACAGAATCGGTTCAAATACGCGATGAATGCGCGCAAGTGAACGCTGAGATACCTAGCGCTGTCTTCGTTGGAGCAGCCGCAACCTTAGCTCACCTTGGCTGGGCATTCAGAAGAACGACTGATCTCGACATTGCTGTCGAAGTCGTAAGCGAGGTTGATGAGGATCGACTTTTGCAGCTGAAGTACTGGAAGGACCCACAATCAGGCGACTGGTATACTCCACGGAATGTGAAGATCGACATCTTCAAAGGAAAATTGAATGGTTTTTCTGTCAAAGAAATCGCCAGTCAATCAGAGGTCGTTGAAGTAAAAAAAGACTCGCGCATTAGGATTACGAAGCTTGAGATGCTTATTCTGATGAAGCACCGGGCAAGCCTGATCAGTGATGTTCAAGCCTTGGTCAGTCGCAAGTATAACTCAATCAATTGGGAGTATCTTGAAAGTATATCGAAGGATCCTGTGGAATTTGAGGAAATCAGAAATGTCGCTCGAGCGTTTGGCCTACTGAAGTCATAGCACAACTCGTAGGTCGTGGATCCATCTGCAAACCCCAACATCTTGAAAGGCGATTAAGCGGTAAAAACAAGCCAGTTCGATAAACCTAAGAAGAGCCTACGTGGACAACTATTTCTTAGCAATAGATTTCAGTTTGCTTCGCAGATAACGACCTTCCATCAACGCTTCATAGGCAAGTCTCTCTGGCGAGGGATCCCTGAAGTTCTCCCAATACGATTTGTCTCCCGCGATCCAAAACGGATTCTGCAGCTTCTTTCTTATGACGAAATTAGTCTTGTCCTCGGCCATGTTCGATACGTGCACAAGCTTGCAAAGCTCAAGGATTACCGCCGAACAATGCGAACCCGCAATATCTGGGACACTGAAGTTTACTCACCCAGCCGGGACGCATGACGATTGCTTGTGGGCCCTGGCCCTTGCCGTCTACGCAAAACAAGAACACCACTAACTAGGCTCATTCGACCCGTCACAAGGTCGTTCCACTAAAGGAAACGGGTTGCTCTTTAGAAAATAGTTCCCCTCCATTTATCGATGAGTCCCTTCGGCGCTGGCTCTAGCAGAGTACGCAGCACACGAACCACGATTTCCAAACTGGAGGCGACCATACGAACTTCGGGTCGAATGAGTCCTCCGGGACCCCTATTGGAGCCTAGGCCACATGATTGCGTTTCGTGACGGGCGAATCTTGAGGATTAGAATTATAGTGGACAAAATACCCTTCCGTCCCTATGACCGAAACAATCAAGGTTGAAGTCGACGAGGCTTTGGCGAAGAGGTTTAGGAAGAGAGCGATGGAACTCTACGGATACAAGAAGGAGTCTATGAAGAAAGCGCTTGAAGATACGATGAAGAGGTTCTCGATCCCAGGCAGAGTTGACGGGCATTTGATGAAAGGCGTACTGAAGGGTACGAAAGCGAACTCCGTACAGCTGCAACACAAGATCTGGTCGAAGGATGAAATCAAGAAAACTCGGCCGAGACTTCGAGGAGTAACATCGGAGACTATTGTTAGGCAGATGAGGAACGAACGCCACGGCGGAAAAATCTCCAGACGCAAGCGTACCCGTCGGGCGGTGCGTACAAGAGCTAGGTACAACCGCGGTTGATGTCCTTTTCGACAGGGCCTCTTAAGATTCTCTTAGAGTTGCGACCTCTGCGTGGGACATCGGAGAAGCGTAGGGGTTTTCGATCCGAGACGCAGAAGGCGGGTGCTGACGGAGCATGAATTTCATGTTGCGATTCATGGCCTTACAAGCGAATTCACAAGGCTCATAGGAGGTGCGACACTGCAGATTTACCCTGTCCGCGCATCTTTGCTCGCGGAAATCTTGCCTATCGCTCTCACTCGACACCTACATCAGGGAAATAGAATCGGGTGTGACGAGGGTCACGAACTCGCGGTGAGTTTCGCCACTTGCTCAAGAAGACCGATTTTCTTTGCGTTCCAGATCTCAAGTCCCATGATTTCCTTGTTTTCGTCAAGTTCTAGGATGATGTTCGGGGTGGATTCTATGACTTCGTGGCTTGGCCCGTCTCTGAAGGCAAAATAGAGAATGTCCTGTTCCTTGTCATAGTGAACCTTCATCCAGTCTTCCTCCAAGCACTCCGTGTAATCTTTGACAATATCAGCTTCTCAAGTTTACGCGCATAGAAGACTGTTATAACCTTGATGTCCGCGTTGACCTTACGATAGATGACAACGAGAGACCTCCCTTTCACAGGACCAACAGCCACTTCCGCATCGTGCTCAATGTCAACAAATCTCTGTTTTGACTCACCAATGAGTTTCTCCACTTCCTTTTTCGATACTCTACGGATGGACAGCTTCTCCTTCGCATGAGCAGAATATTCGACAGCCAAAGAGATCGCAAGGACTGAGACAGATGGTTTAGCTATTTGATTTGAGGAGGTTGAAGTTCAGTCACCCAGCCGGAACACACGCCGACCAACTATGGAGCCTTGCCCTAGCAGTATACGCAGGCCGCGAACCACCATTCCCGAGGTTAACACGCCCCCATGCAAAATGGGTTGAATAAACCCAACAGCTCAGAAGAATGTCTCGCGCTTTTCTACTTGGCAGTGGGACCCTTCGGCCCCACCATGCTAACAAACAGAAGTTATGGTAATCCCTTTTTACAGGAATTGAACTAATGGAACTCATGTCAAACAGGCGCTTTCACGTTTACATCGAGCAGGACAAGGAGTCTGGGGTTTTTGCTGCTAGATGCCTAGAGATGAGCGTATTTAGCCAAGGGAGAACCGAAGAAGATGCCTTGAGGAACATCAAGGTCGCGATCAGCCTTCATCTTGATACGCTCGAAGATGAACTCAAAGGAAAGAAACTCGTAGAAGTTGAACTCTAGTGCCGAAACTTCCCAGAAAAGTCTCTGGGAAGGAATTGCTGCAGGTCTTCCAGAAACTGGGTTTCGAAGTAATTAGGCAACGCAGTAGCCACGTTTTCCTGCGGCATCCGGATGGACGGCGCTTGACGATTCCGGTATACAAAGTTGTGCCCGTTAACCTTCTCAACTGGATATTGGCGGAAGCCAAGGTTACACGTGAAGAATTTCTCAGACTGCTAAAGTAGACCCTCGTACGGTCCGGTGAAATCGCCTACAAATCCAACGTAACGATCTTCGATACCATCCCGGTAGCTCTGGCAATTCTCAAGAAGACAAAGTGCGTAACCGCCGACAAAGAGACACAATACTCGAAGATCAAACCCAAGAATTACCCCATTGAACTCCTGTAACGACAGTTGCGTTGATCTATCTGCAGGAGAAGGGGCAGCTTCGCCATAACGAGCTTGAAAACCTAATCAAGAGTCACGGAACCCTAGCCACAAATCTGAACGATTTGACCGAAGAGGGACTGATAGGGCGAAAAGTCATCCCGTCAAAACCGATCCAGTCAAACTATTTCTTGACGGAAAAGGGTCGAAATATCGCTAAGTTGCTAACTGCACTCGAAGCCGCACTCAAGTAATGCCTTTGTCAATCCATAGCTCCTCTATCCTTTCTCCTAACAAGCTCAGCCATCGGTTTGGCGAAGGTATCCTTTGCCAGATCCAAAAATCCCTAATCTGAAACCGCTGAACACACGAAAAGACGCAATAGTAGCCTTCGCAATTAGCCTCCTAGGTTACAGGGGAGAGAAGTGGATATTCTGGTCATAGGGGACAAAGATCAAGGGCAAAGTCAGTTGATTGGATGGAAACGTTTCCCAACATAGAGGAGTTTGATTTGGTGATCATTGCGCTCCCCACGTTTACACAGAAGATTCTTGATAGAATTCCATCAAAGCCACTATCGATCAGTGAACAAATAGGTACACTCTTCGAGACCGGTAGACCAGTGTGGTGCATTATCGAAAAGATGCTTACCCCAACTCGTCCGGAAGCAGGACCAAAAGCTCGCCCCAGTTCAGTGAGGGAGCAATCAAATTACGATTGGCTTTTCGTTGTTCCAGCCTTGAAAGTGGTTGGGGAGGGACATAGCCTGGAAAGACAGAAAGAGGGAGACCAGTTTGAAGCTTACCTATCAACGGTTAAGAAATGGAACTTAGAAATCGAAACCATTCGTGAGATGAGACTTGCTTCTGGTAACAAGAGTAGGCCACCGTTTTTGACAAAACTCAGAATTGCAGAGTCTCTTTTGTGGCTATTCCAATTCCAACCAAGTGAATAGTAGCCATCACCCCAACCCACCAGTACAGAGAAGCGATGAAGACCTGAGTTAGGTTAGGTGTAGCAGAGAAGAAAGATGGAGGATTTCAAGTTCTAAGTGAGAACTTCGAAGATGAGGTCTGCTAGTTTGTCGTCGGCTTTTTCGTCGGCTTTCGTCATTCCGACTTTGCCGCATGATTCGCATTGAACCATTGCCTCGTCTGTTTTGGGAGCGGTGGGCGATGGATAATCGAAGGGACCCCCCTCTGCCTGTGCACGCTCTCGCAGATGATTTCGAAGACCATTGCGAACATACCATAAGTTATGAGAAGTGTTTTCTGCAAGAGTATGTCATGAAGGATGGGTCTAATTGGATAATGAATAAGCGCCATGTGCTCCTCATTGTAGCAATCGTTTTGGTGACAATAGCGAGCGGGACATCTTTCATTGGTTATAATGAGCGCACAACAATCATTCCTTTCCTAACAGTGACGAAAACATCGACGAATATCATGTCCACTGGCATGACGGAAACACTTACCACCTCAGCTTACTCTACCGGATTCACGTTCAGCCAATCCATTCTAATGTCCCCTGCTGGCGATTGGTATTGCGAGGGTCCTGCTTCGGGTTGGGTCATGTTCACAACGCTTTATCCGGGAACTTTGCATGTATCGTTCAGGTCTACTGCCGGTGTCGATTTTTGGATTCTGTCTGGAAAGCAGACAATAGGGGGGTTCTCCTGTGAAAACTTGATGAAGTACAGTCCCCGAACAGTGTCAAGAACAAAAGGAGACTATGTTATCGACATTCATGCCACCGAGGATTACTTGTTCCTATTCCGAAGCAGGAACTACTACCTTGTCACTATTGACTTGACTATGGTTGAGAGCTTTGACAGCCCGCAACTGGTCGAAGTGACTAACACGGTACAGACGACCCTCTATTCTTCAACGGAAACCGTTTCGACAGCAACTTCCTCTCGACCTCTGGGACTTGGTCCTGTATTCTACTCCGGCTTAGTCATTGCTGCCATCGGTTTCGGTATAGCTTATGTTGGACTACGTCGAGGTAAACCAAGACCCCCCCCAAGACCGACTCGTAGAGGTAGACGCTAAAATCCTGAAATGTTCACATTGCGGAAATTTCCTTTATTCTCTGTGTAATTCTGCAACCTTGCTAGGTTCATGTTGCTGATATCATGCCCAGTACTTTCTGTATTGCCGTCTGCACCAGTCTTGGCAGAACCAATTCCTATCATACCAGACACCTGGCGAATCAGTGATCCATGAGCCCGTTCCACCACACCACGAACATTCTCTTCGCTCCAGGCTCATGATTGTGGTTCTCCGATGAACATCCTCTGCCTTGCAGTTGGGGCATTTCGTTGATTGATCTTCGAACCGCATAGCTGACTTCATCTGAACTTGGCGGGTGCCTCAAGCCCCAATGGGACTAGCGAATTATCGGCAAGGATTTCATATCAACGGTCACACTTTGGGCATCGGAATAGTGGAAATCCTTCCTGATCAAGCATGCTCAGGCCGCAATTCGGGCAATCCAATCAAACTCACAGTTCTTGCCGTGAACTAGGTAAACGGATAATCCGTACGGTGATTGCGAATGTAGGTCTCAGACCTAGCGAAAACTGGACCAATGTCCCTAGTCAGGCGAATGAAAGTGTTGATTTGAAGGCAACAGACACTTCTAGGAACTGGCCAACAGCAATGTCGGACCATAACGAGGTTGTAGAAAGAATCTCAAAGCAATTCGAGAAGAAAAGGTTCCAAGTTCAAACAAGAGAGAACAACCTCCCAGCAGGCGCAGGACGCAATGACGCAATCTATCGGCCCGATATGATCGTCTGGAATAGTGAGGGTCAAATCGTCTCACTAGTAGAAGTGGAAACCAGTGAAGGCGGAAAAGCAGTTGCAGGCGCAGCCATACTTGCCGACATATGCATGGAAAATGAAATGGCGAAGGGGCTACAAAATACAAAACCTAACCTTCTTTTAGTCTTCTACCAAACTTCGGCAAACCTAGAACTTGCTGTGAAGAGACTAACTGCGCTGAGACCGAAGACCACACATTTGAGAGATATTGACGCCCTCAACGAGCGAGAAGCATTGCTCAAAATCTCGGAACTTCACACTAACTGCTAATTGCACTCTTTTATTCACAAAAGATGGACTCCTCAAATGGCGTACGGGAGTGAGTAGTTTGCGACAGACAGCCGAAGCAAAAGCATTCGGCTACGAATCAGTTGCTCTAGTTACCTCCATGAGGACAGCCAGAGAGACAGATCCAAGAGTGTTCAGCTGACTCTGCCTCGGGCCATTATCTACGACAGGTATCGTTTCTAGTGCTTTAATTCTATTCTCTAGCCACCTCATGACACCGCAGATACTAACAAAACTTACATGCAAATCCCATACTAGCTATTCCGACAATCGATGTATCTGCAAAGAGCGCATATCCAAAATTACGGGAGTCTGAAGGATGTCAGTTTCGTAGGTATGCCTTTCACCGTTTTTGTAGGTCCCAACGGTCAGGGGAAGTCTCTGCTTTTTGAAGCACTTCATAGATTCTTTATTGACTTTAACCCTCTGACCTCGCCTGCGTCAGCCGGAGTCAACGATACTCTCTGGTACAACAGGGAGGCGACTCAACCAATATACTTCGAGCTCGAATTCAAATTGAGTGAGGAAGACATGCGGCAGCTTCTTCCCTTCGGAGACCGAATTTTCCAATCAATCAACAAGTCACGGCAAACAGATTCTCAAATCGTGAAGATTAAACGGTCTTTGACTCCACAAGGCACTTGGAACACTGAAGAGATAGCATGGGCCAACATCCCGCTGGTTGAGAGCAACTCAATCATAACCCCAGGAGATTTCCTTGCCCCGTTCTTAGCAGAAGGCTACTTCAGTAGATACAGGATGTATTTTTTCACCCAAGGGCATTCGAAAGACAATATGGGCGGGGACAGGATTCTAGTAGATGAAGAGACTAAGCGAGCGTTTACATCTCATCCTTCAATTGATGAACTTGTTAGAACAGGGGTCATAACCTCATCAGAGGAAACGATTGGCAAGAACTGGGAAGAATGGTGCAAAGAAAAGGGCCTGAGCGTTCAAACGCCCATCACACTGGCGCAACTTGCGGAAATTCTGCCTGTGACACCAGAAACGCTCCAACAGGTTATTACTGCTCTGACGACTCTCCGAACCAAATTCAAATTGATTCCAGCTTCTCGTGACGTGAAAGCTACCCTTGGTCAGCGCTCGTCACTGCTGGAACCCGCCCTATTGCAAACGATTACAGCTACAGCTATCGACAGACAGAGGCCGTCGGAATTGAAATGGGAACGGTATCGCAAACGTGTCGAAGGTCTCCTCCGGAAGAGGTTGGAGCCGAACCCGACACAAGTTCTAGTCAAGGAAAGAGACCTCGGCCTCCTGCCTGCCCAGATCGGAGGGGGTGAACAGGCGTTGATGGGCCTGGTTTGGGATACGATGGACGAAGACAAAGTCCTCGCTATAGAAGAGCCGGAGAATCACCTACATCCGGGCTTGCAGAGGCAACTCCTCATTCACTTCCAAGAGCTTGCCAGCCAAACCCAAGTTCTGATCACAACCCACAGCGCCGTGTTCGCTTCGAAACCTGATGTCCAAGGCGTGTATACCGTGTTCAAGAATGAAGAGGGAGCAACCTTAGTCGAGCAAGTCAACGAAACAAACATTGATCGTCTAATCGGAGAACTCGGAATCAAGGTAAGCGACGTATTCGATTATGACAGCTTAGTGTTCGTCGAAGGCGACGACGACGTCAAAATATTACGAGCTCTGTCAAAGCAATTCCTGAAGATGCATGATTTCGCCGTCGGTTTCTTAGACTCAGAAGGTTGGAACAACATGGCTTACTATGCTAACGCCAGAGTCTTGAAGTCTAGGAGACTGAAAGTCGAGGTGTTCGCCGTTTTCGACGGAGATACGGAGTCAGATGAAAAGCATAAGAAAATCAAGGAGAGACTCATAAGCGAATTGAAGATTCGAGATGACCACATCACCACACTAAAGAGGAGTTCTATCGAGTCATATCTCCTTGTTCCAAATGCAATAAGACGGGCATTTCCGCTAATTCGTCTGTCTGAAGATGAAATCGCCTCGTTTATCCAGAAAGATGAATCAAAGAAAAACAAGAAGGAAGTCCTTGACCAATTACTAAGAAGAGGTGAAATAGGGCCTTACACGGGAGAACTAGGCGCTCAGATAGCTCAGGTTATGCTAGACAGTGAGATAGACACCGAACTGAAAGACGTTATGAAAAACGTTTCTCAGCCGGTCACCTCTCAAGCGCCCCAAGAAAAAACAACAAAAACAAGCAAGAAAAATTCGGATGAACATATTAAGGAAGTACCATTACCTCCGCATAGCTGAATTTCACACTCGCTTTGCATACGTAATATTAAAGGTGTAACATATTCTGATTCAGGTCTCCTCTTGGAACATGCGCTAGTTTTCGTTCATTGAGTAACATCTAACGAGCAGAGTCTCTTGAAAGCTGAAAGAGTCCTTGACAACCGACCATTCTACATATCCTTCACAAATTCTGACCGCTTATATGTACCGGTAAGTTGGGGTCAAAATCCCCAGCTCCATCTCTGAACTAATCGCTTTCTCAGGTGTCCATCCTACGTAATGTCCCAATCTTCCCAAACAAAACATGAACGCACAAAAGCCACAATCCTAACGAGACGGGCTTGTAGTAGTCTTGTGTCAGAGGATTTCCGAAGTACTTCTCGTCCCCTTCGGCATGAAAATAGTGATGCAGTCTGTGTCTCACTTTGACTGCCAACCTCAGGAACGATTCAGGTGAAGCGTTCAACTTGTAGAAATCATAGAACGGCTGCAGACCATTGACCGTTTCGATTTGAGGATATGCGGATATCGCAAAATTCATCAATTCTTGGTCTGAGAGAAAGATGTCTTCCTGATTTCTGTACTCTCCCTTGGCATAGAATCCCTCAATTACAAAATAGAAGCTCTGAAAAGAGGCAATGTAGTTGAATTGGTCGAAGCTTCTCATGCCTTCTCTGAAGAAAGCTAGAGGGATTGTTAGGTCTCGGAATCTCGCAACGTCTTTAGTCAACAGGTCCGTTTTCAAGGTCCGATAGAACTTTGGGTACCTGTACCCTTGGCGTGTCGAATAGATACCCAAGTTTGCCTTTTCGGAGGCGTTTTCCGGAATGAAGGATCGCTCAGCCGATTCCCATTCAATCTTGTTGACTCTGTATAATGATAGCAGTGACTCCAAGAACTGAAGGTCTTCGGTTAGTTCCTTTTCAACTGCATCCGTTCCTTCGATGTGAATTTCTCCGGGTTTGCCATTCTCTCCTGGAGGAACGGTGATCGCCTTGAACCCAGCATCGTCAGGAATTCGTTTTCGTATGCGTATCTCTTTCAGGACGATTCTTCTCTCCTCGTTGACCGAAGGGACCAGCGTGATCTCCTTCTCTTCAAAAGTGAATGTGAATTCGGAGGCCAGTTCCGCTGTTGAGTCCCCCACACATCTGAGTTGCAAGATCAAAATGCATCCATAGTTGACTTGCTCTCAGCTTTCAAAAGGCTATTCGTCACTTGAGTGTGGAGCAGGCAAGACCTACATTGGACTTCGTTGTCCGATTCAAATCCGTCCGACTCTGACCTCGATTGGGTTTGAATCCCATTTTGTCATACCAGTAAATTGGGGTCAGAATCCCCTGCCCCATCCATACCCAGCGCCTGCTGTATGGAGAATATACGAACAGTACACTATCCCAGATGGCTCAAATGTGGATTTCTACGTTCTTCGGCGTAACAGCAGAGGAGACGTTGTCGAAGGATTGGTAATTGAAGCAAAGGACAAGGAAAACCTGATGCCTGCCGACATAGACCAAGTTCTTCATTACTCAAAGATTTGCGGAACAAACAATGGAATAACCTACGTAGCAAACGACACCGATGTCTCTCCTTCCGTTCAGGACTATGCCGATGAAATCGGGGTTCAGATAATCAGGACTCGGTGGCGTGCTTGAGTGAAACAGTCTGAACGAAATTCATGCGTCACTTCTGAATTCTCAGCCGAAGAATTAGTCAACGGGGTATTGGTGTAAACGGAATCAGCTTGATTAGTATAACAAGTAACATTGCATAAACCAACCCCGCTATGGTCAACTCGTTATCTTTGACGAGCAGAGCATCGAAAGCCGCACTGGATTTAGACTGGTGCTTCATGAACTTCTGCATGATCTAAGGGAGGAAGCACTCACCCAAGAGAAACCAGTGCACTCGGCCGCAGTAATCATGCTAAGGGCGAACCATAGTTAGGCACAAAGGTTGCCGGATGCTTCTTCACGGAGTTCTAAACACTGCAAAATTGCACATGTAAGAGCAGGATGTTCAGGTCGATATTGCTAGCTGAGAACTTTCGAGTAGACTTCGAAACGGTTCTCAAGTTCTGGGGAAGAAGAATGCTGTTTATCCGTTAGCTGATATACGAACGTCGTGAATTGCAGGTTCATAGCATTCCAGCCATAACGCCGTATCAGGTAGTATTCTGCTTCGGTTAGATAGCTCGCAGTGATTCCGTTCAGAGAACGTACGAGTCTTTCTCTTGGATTGGGACCATACAACATGAAGAACAAATAGGCGTCTTCGTAGTTTACCCATTCTCTTAACGCCAGCATATAGTGAGGAACTGCGAAGATTCTTTCGCTTTTCAGGTAGGGCCAATTCCTTGCCCATTCCAAGCCATTCTTTATTCTTTTGTACCGTGGTGCCCAATACGTGCCCTTTAGTTCTTCAGCTCCAACTATGTCGTTGGACAGGTAGATGTTGGGTGGAATAGTATTTTTTTTCGTTTGGGATGACACAAGAAAAAGTTTGTATACAATTGCAGCGTCTTCTTGTGACTTGATTGGGTGATTTTGGGACCGTGGCTTCGCACCATGGCACTAATTGAACAGAGAACTACATAGTATGCTTGGATGATTCTCCATGCCATAGCTTCGGTCGGGGTTTGATGCATGGCGTATTCATGATACCATGCGTTTCTCAAGTTCCTGAAATGCTCTGTTTCAATATCGTCGGGTTCGGCTATTCTGTCGTACGTGATTTCAGCGTCGATCAGTCTCTCCAACATCCGCTTACAGCGATCTGCTTCTGATTTGGTCCCGTAGTAAGATTCGATAATATCTAACAAGCTCCTCAGACAATAATCGTGTATGCTCAAGTATCGTGTTGAGAACATCATGCGAAGGTGTGATTCGGACAGGATATTTGCCAAAACTCACAGCGACTCCGGGGCAGAGTGACTGGGCACTGAATAGATTAGCATTCCCGAGCACACTCAAAGGCTATGAAATTTCCCCAAAAAAAGGATCGAGTACCCTCAACGAATAGAAGAAGCCTCAAAAGCAATTGACCGCAGATAAGATGCCTGGCATGTGGCGGTAACTTGCCGAACTCTGTGCTCCAATCAAGTGTGACAGCGTTTCGTCAAATAACAGATGAGGACGAAGGCAAGGTACTTGACCGTCTAGGAAGCGGCCTCCTTGCTTTACTTGACAATGACACGATTGCATTCGTGAAGAAGAAGCTACTTGGAGGATACAATCAAGAACCAGACCACTGGTACGGACTTTCTAACATCATGAAAATCAACGATTATAGTGACGGGTTGGATGTTGAGGTCTATTATGAAGCCACACAGGACGAACCAGCCGAGGTGGTTACATACTTCTATGAGCTCAAGGATGAGACAAACCTATGGCTGAAAACTCTCTCAGAGAAGAAGAAAAAACCGAGCTCTGAAACTCCTGCTCCGCAAAACGCTCAGCCCATCATGATAAAGGAGCGAGAAGTAATTAGAGAAATTGTGAAGGTAAGATGCCGTCATTGTGGGAACCTGTATGATGAGCGGGATAACAAATGCCTGCACTGCGGCGGATTGTGATAGAATCACCTATTGAGGAGCGCCGCATCGAGGACAGTAATTCAACCTTTCCTCATACAAGGCGCCACAGTGCCTACAGCGTATTTTGACTATCTCACGAATCGTCTCTTTTTTTTTGATTACCTCACGGATTGACTGAGGAGACGTTTGTTCTTTACCCACTGTCTGTTCGATAAGTTGCATTGCTTTTGCGACGCAATTCGGACAGTAATACTGTCCTTCATCGTACTGAAGGTTCTCGCTGGATGTTCCGCATTTTTGGCAATTGCCCTCAATATATTCGCCAACCTTCTTGAACCCTGCTGCAATGCCAACAAGGATCAAGACAAAACCAACAGGAGTACCATAATATGCGGTGGTTCCCCCTATTCTGGTCAACACTAAAATCGTGATGATGGCTATTCCTAGGAAGAGTATACCGATTCCTCTCCTATCACGGACCCCATAAACCTCGACGAGAGTGGTTTCGCCCTCCGTCGGAGGACCAAGGACTATCGGCCCCAACTTTGGCCGTGTTCGCATTGCCGGCGCCTAACACTCGATATACTTTCAAGGACTAAGGGTTTGCGCTTTCTATGGACGATTAGTTAACGTGCAAATGGAATTGCATAACGAAAGACTAGCGTTGATGTAGACAGTTTCATTGCATTATGATCCTTCAGATGCTGCCCACTGTTCCAAGTAACTCGAGGTAATTTGCAGCTGGGGTTTGCTAGAGCTGAGAGCAATTCAGCATTCCCTACTTCAGCCAGATAGCTTCGGTCTCGATTCAATCAGATCTCTGTAAACGAAAGGAATCTCAATCAATAGGTTCAGGAAAGCAGAATGGGATAATGGGATAACTCAAAAAAAAATCCCATTTGAGCCAGCGGGTAACACACCGCCAATCGTGCTGGCTGATTCTGGGAAGGTATGGAAAGCATTAGAGGTAGATGGAGCGCACCTCCCCTCTACTACATGCTGACAAAAATGATCGTGGAAGCCGTTGCAAAAGGTTCCCTCGTGTTTACATGAGTTTACAGAAATTCGTAAATTCGTGTAAACTTCCTTGACCAAGAAAAGCTCAAAGTTGCTGCGTGGAATCATTCGATCTCCACTTTTGTCAGATTCGTCTCAGAATGAAATCTTTCTCCGATTAGTGCGACGTATTTGTCGGCTCAAGGGTAAGGTTTGGGTAATGCTGGTCTGAATAGAATCGCTACCCCATTTTCTGGCTGGTCAGACTTTTATCACTACACTCTGCCGAAAAGGAAACTCAAGAGGATCGAGAGAATCGCCACTATGATCGCTACTATGAGACTTGAAGCTAAAGACCAGATTCTTTCCGTCCGGATTCCAAGCCGGCGTCGATTCTCATTGTAGAAATCCTTCACTTCTTGCCTCGCCTTCTTGGCGAATTCTGCACCGTTTCTTGAGGAAAGAATCAAAGTGTTCCAATGCTCAAAGAAGTTTAGGTAATCGATTACGTTTATGGGATATTTGAATGCCCAAAAGGGATGAAAGCCGCTCTTCTTGAAAATGCGATTGCCCAGATATTCGATGAGCATTCGTACATGGATGATGTCGAAGTACGTTATCGAACCAGTGAATTCATCCTCGGCTGCTTCTTGTGCTGCGATGGAAGCTTCCTCGATCCAAGAATCCTCTGTCCGTTGCGCCTCTTCTATCTCAGCCTCAATCTCAGCTTGGCGCTGTTCCGATGCCGAATAGTATTCTGGCTTCTCCGAGAAGGCTAACAGGCCGATCGAGTAGAATGCACAGTCCACCGACTGCTTCAACTTATCAGTCACCAAGTCGGTAATAGGTGAAAACTGAGAACTCGATCTACTTAGGAAGACATCCATGTTCGATCTGGCTGAGTCGAGCTTTCCGAGCATTGTTGTTTTTGTCGGCGATTTCCTTGTGGCAATTCTGCTCTCAATGGCTCTGTATAACGTGGTAATCGACAGCAGTAGCCAGATCTCTGATACCGTCTGAGATGAGTAGCCCCAAAGACCGTAGGCTAGGAATAGAAATGCGGCAACAAACAGGATCTGGACTGACAAGTTCTGAGGCGGAAATCCCAACAAATATGCTAACGAGAATGTCCATACGCATATGATAGCAATCCGGCCTAAGCTTTCACGAAGAAAACCCCGTATGATCGACCATATCCAGTTTTCTTTTTTGTTGCCGAAAGTTGCGAGTGTCAATATGCGCACTTTCCTAAAATGCGTCTCTGGACATCTACTCAAGTTCGATTATGGTTGCAAGGCCGTCGTGAGGTACATTCTGAATCTCTTCTGAGGCTTGCAGTCGCTGTACGAGTATCGACTTTGTGTAGATTCACTCGAAACCAATCAAGATTACACTGCCATTATCAGGATACATGCTTGCTCCAATTTCTCTTGTGTGGTGTTTTAGGGTTATGGGAGCAATGGAAGTAGCTTGGCAGCGAGTTTGCGAGCCTTCGCATTTTTCATTCCTAGATGGTTGATTCTAAATATGTGGGATTTGATATGAAACTGAAATCCTTTGGCGAAAGACCAGCGCTATCAGATTGCCGCTGCCGTTCTGGGCATTCTTGGAGTATTCTTCATGATAATGGCCATAGCTGCCCCTGCGGACTACACTGAGTTCGAATATCAATTTCCACAACTCTCGTGGTTGGTGAAATTGACTCCAACTGGGGTGGGCATAATAGGGACTGGCCCTCAAGCCGCCCAATTGCAGTTTGTCATTGGAATCATTTTGGTAGTTGTGGCCTATCTCATGTATCGAAGGGCTTGAGGGGCTGAGTGAATATTGAGTGATCAGGGCGGTATGCCGGCAAGGCGAACAGCGTTTGAGATTGTGACCTATATCGTTCTGATTATTGTGCCATTTCTTGCGCTGTGGGCTGCAAGCTGGAACCTCAACCCCGAGATAATTGGACTATTGCTGGTACTGACCGGCTACACTATCGTATTGGTACTGCCACTCAAATCATTTAAGATCGGTCCGTCAGGAATCGAGGGAGAACTTCCCGTCGAAGGATTTAGACAGGAAGCGATTTCGAGCGTCGCACATGAAGTTCGACAACCAGTTCATATTGAACTCTCCAGACCCGAACTAGAAGCCCTTGAAACTGTTAAGGCCGAGAGATTTCCAATTGTCAGATTCGAGATCAGGCAAGGAGATTTCAAGCTGCCGAGAGTAGGATTCGTTCTGGGCAATTTGACAAGGTCTCCATTACGAGGCCGAATCAATGCTACAGTATATCTAGGAAATAGAAAACTAGGAAAAGTGCCTCCCGATCCACAAGGATACTATTCTGGAAGGACCCTTTGGAATATCAACGCTGGAATGGCGATTTTCGGGAATTTTGCTGTTCATCCAGAATGTGCAACGACCAACGAGATACTAAGAATTCAGGTTGAGGTGACCATTATTGACTCAGCTGGCAGAGAGTACAAGTTGTTGCCGGTTTGTTACAGGCATGTTAGAGAAAGCAATAGCTGGTTTCTGGAACCCACAAGCATCGATAACATCATACAAGGCGGACAGTAGGGTACTCAAAAATCCTTCAGACTTGAGAGGTTCAGATCGGGAAGTGGCTACACATGTGCGCTGAGAAGTCTCAGTTTGCGAATGCATTAACCAACTTTCTCGCAACCACACCAATCAGGAATGCGGATTTGGCAGAGAAGATTGCAGATTCTCTCAATCGGGGACTGGAAAGCGAGCAGTCAATTGATGAGCTTCTGATGACTTCGTCGAAATTGGTTGACTCCAAGCTCAGAGAAGTCTTGGAACAGTTTACCGGAGCCGCAGCTGGGCAAGGAGACGCTACGGCGGTCTTGGAACGTTGCATTAAGTCAGGGCTAATTCGAAGCCGTGACGAGCCGATCTACCACTACCTCTACTGGTACTTCACTGACAGAAGGAATGCATCACATCACGAATTCCCAGAATACGGACCTGATGATCTCGTAGCTTTCATTGTTCAGACTCAATTCGCACTTGAACAGGTTGAGTCATTGCGAGGCACGCCAAGATTTGTCGAGGCGAAGTTCGACATTAGACAAGACCCGACGAGAGGCTTAGCCTCAATTGATGTTTCTAAGCTCTGGCAGGGAAGCAATCTCATCCATGACGCTAGAGTGGAAGCCATCATTCGAAGACCAGACCGTCAGATAGATCGAATACCCCTTGTACAGAGCGGTGGAAGTTGGGGTGGGATGTATGATTATCGTGGCTTGCCGACAGGTTCCTATAACCTTCGGATTCAAGGAGAGTATTCGGCAGGGGGGTTCACGACCTCGAGTGGTGCCGAAGTTTACGTTTCAGGCAGAATCTGCGGTCAGTGCGGACGCCCAATAGAACCATTTACAGCCGTCTGCCCTCACTGCTCGAAGAACCAAAGCGGCTTCATCATCAGTGCCACAGGCTACTAGCCAAACCATCCTGATCGAAAGGTGCCTGGAATGCCAGTCTTCGAGGACGAGATTGAGTTGGCAACTCATCTGAAGGAAATGCTAGGACCGAAGTTCAAGGCGATCTATACGAATGTGAACTTAGCAAGCCACAAGTTCTATGATGACTGGGAAAAATGGTGGGGAGGAAACGGCCCGCTCGCCCAGCCAGAAATCGACCTCCTGTTCGTCTCGTCCGACCTCAGCCTACTTGCGGTTGAACTCAAGTACTATCGACCTGTCAAAAAGGCACCTGTCAACCAGCCTTACTATTCCGGAATCGAGGAGGCGTTGGCTCTTCTGAAGTTCGGGGTCACATGCGTCTCCCTGTGGCATTTCTACGACTTCGACGTATCGGAGGACGTAGTGAAGAGGTACGTTAGAAACTGCTGGGGCTTGACGGGGGCGCTTGGACTGCGGATCAATTATGAAGCGTTCAGGATTTACGGGCGTCAGGAAACTGATTTCAAGCAAATCTCCCTATCGTCACTTTCTGAGGTAACCCCTCTTTTCTCTCCGTACGGTACCAGTAATCCTCTCTTCGGCAACATGGACAACAAGAAAGCTCTTGACTTCATACGTAGAGCCCTCCGCATACCGACCCCTTAGCTCTCAACCGTTCGAGTCATTGAACGTCCGAAGTGTCGAACTCCGAACGGAAGAATCGTCTGGATGAACCTGCAGAACATCCCCTGCTCCACAATGTCCGCAGACGTAGTATGTTGGAATGAACCCAAAGTGACGCCAAACAAGGAATCGAAGCAGTTCACCACGAGAGAACGAAACCATCCTGTTAATCTCACGGATCTTAACCTGCAAGATCTCCGATAAGGGATAATTTGCCACCTGATGGATTTATGCCTTAGGGGAGAGGTGGACATCAATCGAGCTGTCGAACCCATTCAGCAGCCTTCTCGGCCATGTCGCTCGAAACCCATCTCGGGATGCTACGTTGAATAGCATTCAACTTCGTGAATGTGCCGAAATGGCTCTTTGCATCATCCGACAGAACATAGATTCTATTCCCTGATCTATCACGTCCATTCTTGCTGATTAAGTGTGCATGTCGCAAGAGTCTGCTTTTCGTGGAGCCCTTGACCAGCACCAGTTCGGCTTCGTTCTTCCTTGGATATTTCACATGCTGATTTTTCCCAAACAGTTCGCTCAATCTATCCTTGGCAAACCTGACTGCCTCGCCTGCAGCTTCAACCTCGAAGTATCCGATCACGTACAATCCACGTTTGGTGCTGTCTTCGAAACCATGGGGTTCTAGTCCCGCATAGAAAACAAGCAAATCGCCTTGCTCAAGTTCCCGCAGACTTCTCTTTGGCCTAGTTGGGTCTCCGTAGGTGTAGCTGTCGAACTCGGGGTCTAAATGAGCTAAAGTATCACGAATTCTCGCCTGTCGCTTTGTCGAAAAGAATTCGGAAAGCAACCTGTTGTCTTTCTTGCCATGTATCTCGCCATACTTTCTGCCATGCTCGGACAGATCCTCTGGAATGGGGACATACTCGAACGATCCGTCTCGAAGTAGCGGTCCAAGCATTCCGCCGGAACCTGTGTCAATTCCGACACGAAGCAGACACACCTGCACTTGGCCCTCACCGCAGGATTTGTCCTAGCATGAACGGATTTTCCTTCCTGCCCTGACCATGGCATTCCAGTCCGCCACACGAATTGATCTAGGCGGTCTTTTAGCAGGTGCGGTGTACTGATGGTATTCGCCTGAAGTCCTGATCTTCTGTAACAGCTTTGAGGTCTTAGACTGATCAAGGGTCTTTCCGTATTTCGTTCTCATCATGTGAGGCGAAGGCGACTTAAGAGGGCGACCATCACAAAACCAGAATCGATCGTAGAACAAGCGTCTCTTTGGGCCAACTGCGGAGATGACAAAGACTGATCTGATAACCATTGACTTCGACCTGCGGTCCCAAACTGTGTCGAATATTGCGTGTGAGTAGTCGTTGAAGCTGTTGCATACCTTCTCTCGCATGGGTGCGTGACATTCTCTATATTGTCCAAGCTCCCATGCGGGATCAATTGGATGATTGTCACATTTTTCTCTGAAAGCTCTAAGCCGCCAATTGTCTGTAGCGTAATCACGCCGATGAGAGACAATCAATCCTCTCAGAAGCCTATCTGAACTCCCATGTTGGTATCTATCTCGAGCTGTCATCCACTATCCGCCAACTTCAATTCGAAGCCATCGCAGAATTCCGGTGAGGCATCGATAATTGCGCAGACCCTTGTCTCTCTTGATTCGAGATATCAATTCGGCTGTTGAAGCCCAGAGAACAAAACGATGGTTATTCTTTGGGGAAGACACTGACATTCAATGCGATAGGCGTGAATGCGGATTTGATCGATACATTCCAGTGAGATGGAACGGCCGGACTGGAGGCCTGATGGTCATCGCATGGCAACCATCGAACTCCCCGGGTGTCAACAAACGGGGTGAACTTTCTGGAGGGTTAGGGAAGTTTCTTCGTAAGATCGTTGAGCTTGGACAAGATCATGGTCCATTGCGAGAGGGAGGTTTGAAGGGAAGATGTAGGGCGTTCTATGAAGGATTCTACATGACTGACATTTGGAAGTTCAAGCCCGGCAGGATGAAGCCAAGGGCGGACAGTGCGAAGAGAATGAAGGACTTCTGGCATGATGACCGTCAGAAGATCTGGAGGGGCATACTCTGCAAAGAAATGCTTCTAGTGAAGCCCAAGCTTGTGATTGCTATCGGAGCTCGGGTAGCTCTCTTACTGTCCTCTGCTCCAACATCGTTTGAAGTGCCTCGCATATTCTGGATTGGTCACTACGCTCAGAAAAGCAACCGTGAATTGGAAATCGAAGCCGCCGAGCTTGTTCAAGCTGCGGCTGACGTGAGAATGCCCCCGCCGCCTAAGAGGAAACGATGATCTGTGGAGAGTTCGGATTTGCCATTCGACAATGAAGAAATATGCGTTTTCCTCCGCAAGTGGTCGAAGCGATTTCCGGTAGAAATAGACACATTCAATCAGGGTCACTGGCAACTGACTCAATCTCTCACAGATTTCGGACGGGACATCGTTTCAGGGGGGCGTTCTCCTAGCAATTGCTTTGCTTTTCTGCTGCTGGTGGGAGTGTGGAAGAATCCTCATGGCAAGATGTTGGAGGACACCATCAGTCACATCATGATGAATCCGCTAGAAGAGGTTCATCAGCAATTCGAGAACGCTCTCAAGATTCACAAGGACTTCATCCAGAACACTGCTAACCCAAAGCGAGAACACGATCAAATCATCATCGACACTATTGGGAGTCTCAGAGGTTTCGGAACCACTGAGCAAGGAAGCAGAAAGATGGTGTCTGCTGTTCTTCGATTCCTAGACCCGCAAAAGTATGGAACAGTTGACTGGAGAAACTGGTGTCTTCTATCCAACACGGGATCAGATCTGTTCACCAGCCCTCTTCTGGAGGGACAAGGGAGCGATGTGGAAAGAACCAAGGACTTGTCGATAGACACGGGACACTACCTGCAATATCTGGGTCAGATCAGAAGGCTTGCTCGAGAATGTCGAATGACTCCCGCCGAAGTTGACATGGCATTATTCGCCTATTCTATTCAGGTGTGGCCGTTCCCGGGAGCAAAAACCAATTCGGAGAGGTCGCTAGAGAAATCAATGCGCATAATGGCTGTGATTGATGAAATCGTTGATGCGGTTTCGACAGATCCAACAAGGATTCGGCAAGCCCTCAGCTTGAGGAATGGAATGATGACCTTAGCAAAAGAGGGAAGATACCGAGAGATGGTTCGCTACGCCAGAAATGCGATAAGTAGGGGTCATGCCCCACCAAGAGCAAAGAAGACACTAGAGAGTGAAATAGGTAGAATCGAAGAAATAGCACACGGCTCCTGATAGGGCTTTTAGAAAGGAGAATTCTGGCCTGCCATCCACCGTGTCTGAACTGCTTGCCTCTGCTGATCTGAGGCTTTCCGGCAATGTGAAGTGGAGGCAAACGGTCCCCCTTGACCGACCGGGAGTCTACATTGTGACTTCCTCAACAGTTCCTGAAAGCAGAACGGATGGTCTAAAACCTGAAGCTCCTATCGATCTGAGCATTGTGGCCAAGTGGATTGAAAGTGTGCCAACATTGATGCTTGATGGGCTACATCCAACTCCCGAGATGTTGACAGAGCGATTATCTCATTTCTGGCTTCCGGATGAGACAGTTCTCTATCTAGGAAAAGCGAGCAAGTCGCTAAGAAAGAGAGTCGGAAGCTACTATCGAACGACTCTCGGTGCGCCCGGTCCTCATGCTGGTGGACATTGGATCAAAACACTATCGTTACTTGACAGGTTGAAGGTGTTCTATGCTTCCTCCTCAAATCCTGAGAGCGATGAGAACGGAATGCTCGCCGCATTCGTGAGGAACGTGTCATCACAAACAAAAATCCTGTTGCGGGATCCGGAGCTCCCGATTCCGTTTGCGAATCTTGAGTTTCCGAAAGGCAGATCGAAGAATCACGGGATTACCGGGGCAGTCATTCGGCCTGGATGAAGCACAGGAGATTCTCAGTGCAGGAGGCAAGTTTGACTTGCGATTGTTCGATGATGTCAAACGAGATCATATGGGTCCCGCAGGTTTCGCCGAATCCGATTTCACTTTCCTGAATAGGTCTGCTCGAGCCGAGGTTAATCGAATAAGAAAGCTTCTGGAACAATGGTTTTCGCAATTTCCCGTCAATGGTAAGTCCCAATTGATGTCACGTTTCCGTTCGAAAGACAATCGGCAACACATCGGAGCGTTTTTCGAGTTGTATTGTTTCGCCCTTGGGAATCATCAAGGCTATGATGTGGAAGTGCACAAGTCTGCCGATTTGGCGAAATCCACTCAGCCTGACTTTTTGTTTCGACTAGATGGTAGACCTGCATGCTACTTGGAGAGTACATTAGCCTCGGGGCCAAACACTCGCCATGCGGCACAGGAAAGGTTGAATCAAGTTTACGACGCTTTGAATCGTTTGGTGTCGCCAGATTTCTTTATTGGCGTCAAGATCCAAGCTGCGGCTGCATACACCCCTTCAGCTTCTCGAATGCGATTATTCCTTGAGAAAAAGCTTCGAACGGCTGACTACGATACTATAATTGCGGGAGGTCCGAAATCAGTTCCTAAATGGGAATGGAGTGATGGCAAGTGGAAAATCGTCTTTTCTCCGTTCCCGAAGAAACAAGAGGCCCGAAACAAGCCTGGTGTGAGGCCGATCGGTTCCCAAATTCGGGTGTTCCCGCACGTTGATTCCCGCACACCATTGTTAAATGCGGTGAAATCAAAAGCACGTCACTACGGCAACTTCGAGTGTCCTTACATCATTGCCGTCAATGCAATGGACATCTTCATAGACGAAATCGACATCTATGACGCTTTCTTCGGCAAAGAGCATTTACTGATGGACGTCAGGACTGGACAAATGACTCCCAATCGTGCTGCTGATGGACTTTGGGTGGGCCCAGAAGGACCGAGAAATCAGCGAGTAAGCGGGGTTCTCTTCGTATCTCGATTGACTCCATGGGACATTGCCACCAAGACACCAACACTCTGGCACAACCCGTGGGCTACGAGCAAATTCGACGGAGTTTGGAGTGGGCCACAAATGCTTCTCGACACCGAGACTTCAAGAATGGAACCGAAGCAAGGAACACCTGGTTGGGAACTTCTCGGATTGCTTCCGAGTTGGCCGTCGAATCGCTAGGCGAGCCACATGATACGACCGAAAGAGATCGACATAGTCGCACCTAAACCCAATCCTGCTAGGGAATGGGAGAAGACTGGAGAGAGAGTCGAGTATTCACTTTGAGCTAACTCTGTCGAGAACAGTTCTGTCAGCTTCTCATTATCTTGAGGCATCTGCAGGGTGAGAAATCGAGATTCATCATGCGGTGCCCAATCTGCAAATCCGGCCTGACTGTAGAATGCTATGAGAAAGGAAATCCGCAGGGAGAAGAATCATGGAATCATGTTTACTGGTGCGAAGGATGTGGCAACTCATTCGACGGGAATTCAACAGGAGTCAGATCAGCACCACCAGATTTGGAAGGTAAGCAAACGCTGCCTGGAAGATCAGAAAAGTAGTTACGGTAGGAGCTTAACATGCTCCCACCAGTCGAGGCCAAGCTACATTTATGCTTGGTATTCCTCGGATACTCTTTCAGCACGGCTTGATTCGTCACCTATGCGCATCTTGACCTTACGTTTCTTGCTTGCCAACCACATTCACCTCCAACCCAATTGGAAATAGGCCAGTTGTTCTTGGGATATAATGTGGGCTGCAGAAAGAGACGTAAGTGCGAGAAATTCCACTTTTCCACCTATGAGCGTCAAATCGCTGGGGTTCTGACCGCAAAGAGTCTTAATTGCTATGTACGGGAAGATGCCTTTGTTTCACGTTCAAGAAGACGAAGTGACAGGCTCAAGGCCATCAGGCTCAAAGCAGTAGTCTCAAGGTTCTCAACGGTTCCAACAGGGTTGGGTGTCATGCGACCTATCCAGTGTGTCTTCCAACCGCCATTGTCGGACTGAGTTTCCATCAGTCGGTCTGTCAGCTTCCGGCACCATTCCTGGTTGAAAGCCTTTGCAGCGAAAATCGCAAACAAGCTCAACTTATACAACTCTGCCGGTTTACTTTGATTCGAAAAGAACCCGAGTTCATTATCGTAGTATCCAGCGAGTTGAGTAACACACTTCTCAGACGAAGGAAGTCTGTACCTTAGGTTCTTGATCGGCCACAGTTTTTCTTTCTCACGCTCCTGACAGTAGAGGCCTAGTAGGCTGATGCAATCTTCGGAATACCGATTAGCCTGGTTACTGATTCTGTTCAATGCGTAACTGTCTTTGTCTTCGATGATGATGCAGAATCTGTCAAGGGCCAGACCTTCTCTGTCGCCTGCAGGCTCTAGAAAATCATTGTTTGCCTTCACTCCACTGGCTTCGCTTGCGTTTCCTAAGACAGTGAAGAGAACGTACATCAGGTATTGGCTCTGTGGCCACACCTTGTGGTCAATTTTTGGATCCAGAGTCTCCCAGAATTTGTGCTTGTTTTCGGACGTTCGCAGTAGTTCCAGAAATCCCAATCCATTGTTGATCCGCCTGTCAACGGCCTCTCGATCAAGCACAATCAACGAAATTCACCTTGGCTGCTTTGGCGTACTCTCCCATTCTGATATTCACCGGGAAATTGGGTCAGTATCCCCTGCCCCATCTCTGAGTATCATTATCCTCCCGGAATACACACGTCTGGGATAAAGACCTACTCGGCCTTCCACTTGATTATTTCGCGCTCCAATCTGAGCTTGTGTTTGCGAAAGTCCTTAGTCTTTTGATACCTCCTCTGTGGTATCCACGTACATCTGATGTCCTCAGGAAGGCGGCGTCGATTTCGTTCAATCCAATGCGTTGCATCTTGGCCGTATGAAATGAGGAGCTTAGGGCGGTAGAACCAGATTTGTTGCATCAGGTAGTCTTCGCAGTTTCCGATTATCGCTTCCTTAGGGATGCGCTTCAGTCCTCCCCATTGGTTCTTGTCACTCTTGGCCTTGATCGTCACACACTTGACTAGATCGAGGAATCCAACGTTTTCCCACATGTGTTCCTTGCACTGAAGTAATCGTTTTGCTTTCTGCGAGAAATACCCATCCAGTGCGTCGAAGTAAGTGTGATGGTGTCTGCCCACCTGAAAATAGCTGAGCTGAGATTCTGCCCTTTTCTCAGGGCGCGGGTCTCTGCTGAGGAATCCCTTTTCATACTCTATCCTCGACGGATTCAGTCCGACTGTAATCACTTCTTTGTTTTCGGGGTCACCGAACGAATATACTGGATAACAACGCTCAGGTATCAACCCTCGTGTGCGATCATCGTTTTTGCACATCTCGCATTGAAGGACTCTGAACATGAGCTTGTCGTCAGAATCGACTTCCATGAGGCAGCGTGAAGTTGGGACGTATCTATATAGCTAATGAACCTAGGGTGCACCTTCAAACCGAAGTCACAGGAACCTGATCGCTTCGAGTGCCTATTTGTTCGTTCATGTGTACCGATAAGCTGAGGTCAAAATCCTCTTACCATCTGTGTAAGCTGTGAGAAATCTGATCGAGGCCCTATCTTCGATGTAGATCTGGAACCAAATGCGCACGATGACTAAGGGTATAGCTTCCTGATCACTTCAGACATGAAGTTGATCGCTCCTTTAGCGGCATCGGGCCCTGGCGCATATCTGGAACCCTTGTGATGAATCGATAGGATTCTCACTCTGTTTATCAGGTCAGCATAAGATTCAACATCGGGCTGATCAACCAACAATCCCACTTCCCGGCATTTCCCTATGATTTTTCCAAAAGAGAGAGTTGCCAGCTCGTTTTCCACATCCTTTGCTGTCAGACCGTGGTTCGACGCTTTCTTTTTTTCGTAGTACTTCCTCCCCAGAGTAGTCTCTAGAATACGGCCACAGAATGCGATTGATGCCCTATAGGCCTGAGCCGAGAAGCATCTCTTCACCTCTGTGAAATCGTCTTTGACTTCTCCCCTAATATCCAGAGGAAGTTTCTTGACAATTTCATCTTCATTCAGTTCCAGCTCCAGCAAAGTCATCGGAAGAAACCCCTTAAGGGAGGCTACAAGTCGCTTGACCAAGTCGACGTGCTCGAGCAACACGTCCAGTGATATGCCTTCAAGGTTGGTATGTAAGTCATCAATTTCGACGCGGAGGTCTTCTATAATTTCGACAGATTCTTTTGCATAAGATTGCCCAAGCGCCCTAACCTTCTGCCTGAGCTGGATCAAGTCGGCTTTCAGCAAGAGAAGAGTATCCTTGAAAGACTCGCGATGTCTACGTGCTCTTGCGTGAGAAATTTGAAGACGCTTCTTTCTGAGTTCACTCATTATGATAGCAAGAGTGTTGAGCTGTTTGCTTATTTCATCCAGCTGGGGCACTGGTGATACCGGCGAGAGGGTTACGGGTTGGTGTAGAAATACTGCTTCTTCCCGTTTTTGGCCTCAATGATTCTTCTCAAAGCCTTCTTTCTTACCAAGCGTAGGAGAGACATGCCTATTGAGGGTTGACCGTATGGGTATCCTCTGTTCTTGAGTTCGAACCTTACATCGGGCAGCGTTTTCGGCGTCTTGAAGAAATCGTCACTTATCATTTCCATTATTCTTTGGTTTAGAAGCCCTCCCAGGCCGCTCAAAACAGGTTTCGGACGGTCCGTTCCGCGAGTCCTCTGGGGCGATATGACCTTTTCAAGTTGTTTCTTGACTTTCGCGTACTCGCTCTTGATTTCCTGAATATTGTCTCCCGATATCGTGATGTCATACGTGTTCCCTTTGAAAGTAACCTGCAGTTTTGGCAACGTTTACTCAGCCACGTGTCTTGTGATGCGCTCTCAAGTTAAAGACGCTTTGCTAAATTGACCGGAAAGCTCTACCAGACAACCAGGGTCATCCTGACAAGTGGAGGGACAGGGATCGGAAAAATGCCCCAGATGCAAGACCTTACTGATCACAGAGACTCGCACGTGACTGTGGGCAAACGAAAATGTTCCGACTTCAATAGGACTAGTTCCCGAGAGTCATTTTGTACCGGTAGATTGGGGTCAGTATCCCCTGCTCCATCTCTGAACATTAGAATGTCAAATCTCAAGAACTGTCCGGGTACCGTGGATCATTGAGTTTCGTCCAATAGCCTTGTGAGATCCATTCTTCCTCAGAAGGATACCATTTCCAGATTCCTGCTATCCGAGCCTCCTTGGGTAGTCAGCGGAGTGGTATGTCACTAGATCGGTATGTTAGATCGCTGCAGGGATGACTTCTTGACATTTCTTGCCTCAAGCGTGAATTGAAGATAACCGCTCCTGATCGATACGTTTCTCGCAAGGCCGCTTGCCTCTACTTCTTCTGGGAGTACCATGATTCCTATTCCAGTTTCGCATCCGCATTCAGCTGAGTTCTTCGTTATGTTGCGCATTGACTTGGCAGTGATCTTTTCCCCAAGTTTCGTTCCTTGAACAAGTACTTCGTCTCCCTCTTCGACTTTCAATTCGGCCGGAGGGTTCGCGCAAGTAACGACATATCGCTCCATCTCAGTTACCTCCTGCGAACCATTGGGTCAGATAAGCTGACAGAACCGTTAGTAATCCGAGTAGCCAGAGACTTAAGCTTTGAACGGCCCACACATCTTCTTTCTCACGAGTCCATTCCTTACCTGCAGTCATCGCAAGTTTGAATCTCAGCCAAACGACAACTCTCGCGATACTTGTCAGCAGTGTTCCAATCCAAGCTCCAATCGTCAGGCCAACCACGGTTAGTGTGATCCCAGGCCATCGTTTTGGCGCGCTCAGACCTGCGACACCGAGAATCGCTGGCAAATACCAAGGAGTCGTAACGGCAACAAGTATAATGACTACCAACAAGAACCAACCCATTCTTCCTAGAACTTGTCCAAGAAGATGCGCGATTTGTTGTTTTATTGGAAGCCCCCCCCGTTGCGCTCAGAATGTTGATTCGTTCTCCCCTTATTTGAACCGACTCGTGTACTCTAGCTTCCCACATCCATCCACTAACACAGGCGCGGAAGGCGACTGGCTAGATTCGTGACTTAACATGCAAGTGTGACCGGATGTACTGGTAAATTGGTGTTAAAATCCCCAGCCCCCCCTTCTGAAGGTCATGAATATCTATTGCGGGGCGCCTCACGAGTGCATTCGAATCAGGTCCTGTGCGTTTCTTCGGGTCCGTCTTATCCACTTCCTGAATGTACTCGGTCTTATCCAACGATATCTGTCGAGATCGTGGTCCAACACGATTTGAATTCCACCTTCAGCAGTTCGAGTTTCCTTCTCAATCGAGCTCAAGAGGTCATAGTACACCTTTTTGCTTCGTGTCGTTGTGAAATCAAAGAGACCTCTTGGGTACAGAATAGCCAACACAAGAACGGGAACCACGGTGTCGACGTAGTCTCTGCGGAGAAATATCGATTCGTTAAACAAAGTGTGTCTCTGTCCACGGCTAATTAGAATTCCGAACTCTTTGGCCTTAACATCAATAACGTATAGGCGTCGCCCAATCCTGACAATGTAGTCGGAGTATCTGGCTAGGTGACGTCCCAGCTTCCTTTCTAGAAACTGTATTTTCGCTGGTGAAAACACGTCCTCTTCAGCTTTCAGAATTTCATACCCGAGTCTTCGTATCAGGAACCGTGCAGCTGCTTGAACCTTGAAGCCTTCCTCTTTCAACTTCTCGCTATCTGCTATGACCCACTGGGGTACGATCTTCTCCCATTCACTCGTCTCGTCCTTGTCGTGCGGATCTAGGAAATGTCTAACCCCCTTTGGGATTAAGCTTGAGACTCGATATTGAATACGACCCCTGTTCTTCACACTTCCCGTCCACTATGGAGCTAATGTGTACTAGTGAATCGGGCTCAAAATCCCCGCCTTTTTCTACTTTGGGTGAATGGACCTAGAGACCCAGTTCTTCTATGAGGAGCTTAACATCTGCTTCCGAATTGACTTGCAGAATTTCTTGGAATCGTTTTCTAGTCTTTCTGCCCGCTATTCTTGGTATGAAATATAGGCCGAACTCGTCACTCCAACGGGGAACAGCATTCCTTACTTTAATGATTCGAATGACGTCGTCTCTGTCCCAATCGAGTTTGTCTAGACTTCGCTCATGGAGTAGTGATTTTCGTGTCAAGATTCACCAAGGGTTGAGATTGGAATTTGGAGCTCATATTCACTGGTAAATTGGGGTTCAAATCCCTCCGGACCCGCCACATTTCACTCCTGACAGGCTCGTCCCGAGCCTCCTTGGCGATACGTTCAACCTCTAGCTCTCTTCGCAAGATAGATTGCTGGAATCAAAATGGTCATTACTTGAGGAATGGACAGGCCTCGATTCGAGCTTTCCTAAGTTACGATGAACAGCTCCCCCTCCGACTGGTTCCGCACCATAGTTTAGAGTCTGATGAGACAATGACAAGCCTCAAGAGAGCAGACTGCACAAACCCCTTCGCTACGCGAAAAACATGCAACCTGAAACCGCACTAAGAACAAGTCCACCGTACAAAATCCAAAAGTCAACAAATCTGTACCCCAAGTATTCTTTACAGCGAGCACGGAAAGACCATCTGATAGCGAATGTCGGGTGAACTAGTCTTCATCGGACTCGGCCTGCACGACGAGTACGGCATGTCACTACGCGGCCAAACCGAAGCAAAGTCCTGTGACTTTCTCTTCATGGAATATTACACCAGCCTCATGCCCGGACTTCAACTTGCAAACCTGAAAAAAATCGTTGGAAAAGACGTGCAACTTCTATCTCGCAAGGAAGTCGAAGAGAACGCCGAGAAACTGATCTTGGCGAAGGCTCAGAGTGGGAAGGTTGGGTTCATGGTTCCCGGAGATCCGATGGTCGCTACGACACACGTTGACCTCCGCCTCCGCGCTCACAAAGCCGGAGTAAGAACTAGCATCGTGCACGCGGCCTCCGTTATATCCGCAGCTTCCGGCGCCACCGGCCTTCAATGTTACAAATTCGGCAGAACAGTAACTATCCCCGCAACGTGGCAGGGAGAAATGCCAGAAAGCATCTACACGGGCATCAAGAGCAACTTGGCATCGGGACTTCATTCCCTCGTCTTGCTGGAAATTGATGTCGAGAACAACAAGTACATCTCCATACCATTAGCCCTCAAGCAATTGCTCTCCTATTCTGAAAGCACACGCAAGAGCGCGATCAAGGCAGAAACGCTTGCGATCGGAATTGCTCGACTTGAAGCACCCGACATGACAGTGAAGGCAGGAAAGGTTTCCGAACTTGCAAATTGGGATTTCGGAGAACCACCCTACGTCCTGATCTTTCCCGGACCACTGCACTTCGTTGAAGCAGAAGCGCTTCAAACCTTCTGCGGAGCGCCAAAAGAACTGGTGAATCCGAATTGAATAGCGAAGCCAGTGAGGATCCAGCGGAACGCGCTCGAAAGTACATAGCAAGTTTCGAGAAGGCTCTTCAGGGATCGATTCTTGCAAAGAATGATACATTAGCAAAGTCAGCGAACATCATGCGAGTCTCTGATACGATTCAACGCTATCTACGGGACGCACGCTATTACCTTGGGAGCAGCAAACCGACAACATCCTTAGCTTCTATAGCATACGCTGAAGGCCTCCTCGACGCTCTGATATTCCTAGGATTAGCCGAAACCAAGTCAGCGGAGTAACCCATTTAGTGAAGATAGCCTTGAGCCACAGTAACACACCACGGCGGCCGAGCGAGATGACAATAGAAAACCTGAAACCAATAATCAAGGCCGCCTATCTTCTGCAACTCAGACATGGTCCATTCACAGATCGGGAATTCTCAGAGGCACTCACCGCATCTGATGGACCCCAACATGTGAACACGCTGTTGCATCTTGGCTTCGCAACTGAGCACTCAGATCAAGGAGAGAAGCGTTACACGCTTACAGAGAAGGGACGTGTACAAATCAAAGTAGTTCTCGCCGGCGGAGTCTATGACGTGCTTCACCTGGGACACTTGGCAGCGTTGACAGAAGCCAAAACGCTTGGTGATGTTCTGGTCGCTGTCGTAGCGACCGATGTAACTGTTGGGATGTTGAAAGGACGCAAACCGATCTTCCCTGAACAGGACAGACGATCGCTCGTTGAGGGCCTCAAACCAGTTGACAAGGCGATCTTGGGCTATGAGGACGTGGGCATGGGCTACGAGCAGGTTCTGACGGATGTGATGCCCGACATAGTTGCCTTCGGATACGACCAAGAGAACTTGGATAGAAGCGTTCGTGAAATAATCCAGCGTCGCGGAATGAAAATTCAGATGGTCAAGCTCTCAAAGTTCGACCACGAAAAGTATCTGAGTTCGACACGAGTAAGAGAGGAATTACGAAGGATCTCTAATCACTGAGAACCTAGCTAGATCTGCCGTCATCGGGAACATTCAGCGTCTGGGTAGTTGCAGGCTCCACTCTAGGATCTGATGGCGATCTGTTATCCAAAAATAAACTCTTAAGGGGCGACTATAACCGTCCGGCGCTTTTTCGCAGGCTCTGACACAGACTCCATAGCACTTCCTGCTCGCGAAGTGGCTCTCGATGAACTGAACGTCCGACGCAGAGTCCGCTCCACTGTTCGAAGAGAAATAGTAGCTTGCGGGCCCAGAAGCTCAAAGATCGATTCGAAGGAGCAAGTCACGCAGAAGCTTTCTGAAGCGTTGAGGTAAACGCCCTCATCTTGACGGTGTCCCCGTCCTTCAGATGGAGAGCTTTTCGCAGGAACTCAGTTGAGATCATCTCGACAACGTCACCTGAATAGTGGGTTCTGACCGGAAATATCAGGGCGCCTTCAATTTTGTCCCCGATCTTGCCGTGGAAGCATTTCGCGGGACCGAAGCTCCGACTGCCATCCGTGAAACCTTCGATGAGGATGAAGGGTGAGGCTTCCAACATTCTAACCTCCTCCTGATCCTCTTTCCGCACTCTGAGATTCAGCGTCCCAGGGTAGGGTTCGAATCCCAACTTCTCCGAGAACTGTTTCTTGTAGCCAGCCTGACTTATGTAGTAGGCTCCTTCGCCCAGTCCAGAGAACACGGTGCCCTCGAACACGGTTTCAGCCTCCTTCATCTCAAAGGCCCTCTTCAATGTCAGAAACATGTTATCCAGATGTTTGACTCCGGCTGCGGTGATCTTGATGGACTCGCGACGGCCCAACCTAACGCGATGAATCAACCCCAACTTCTCAAGTTCAATCAAGTGCCGCGACGCAGTCTGCTGGGACGCTTTCAACAGCTTTGCAAGGTCCGTTGTGGTGAATATGATCTCATTCGGATAAGCGCCCACTTCGATTAACTTGTAGAGTGTGATCAGGAGACTCGGCTTGATTTCTTGAGCAGCCATTTCTCTCTGGTAACCTCCTCGTGGGCTAGGCTTATGGGAATGGGGCCTCTCTTGCTGAGGCAGTACTTGACAATTCTGACGGCGCCCTTCAAAGATATCTTGTGTCCCACACTAACATAGATGGTTTTCCTCGACTCAGGCAATGGGACGACCTCAGCTATCTGTCGGCCCTCCTTATCGACCACCTGATTCCCCTCCACCTGACCGTAGAGTAAACTCTTGGCCACCCCTATGGTGGGACGGTCAAGCGCAATCCCCACAAAACAAGCGAGCCCAAACCGTCTAGGGTGCGCTAGGCCGTGAGCGTCGACCAAGCAAACGTATGACCTTGCTCCAAGGGCCCGGATTGCCCGCAGCACCGACGGCGCTTCTCTAAACGCTAGCAGCCCGGGAATGTATGGAAACCTCGTCTTCTCCTTGACCGACTTTGTCTCGAGAAGTTCCAGTTTTTCATAGTCGACCAGGGTTGCTGCTGCTAAGGTTAGGCCGCGAAAGTAGGTTGCGTCGCATCCCACGAGATGCGTGATACTTGATGGGAGATCGCTCTCCTCTTTGACCAACGGTGCCAGTTTCTTTTGGAGAATTATGGCTTCGCGAGGGGAAATTCTGTTTGGGATTCTGATATGCAATTCAACCGCGCTTGGGGCCTTTACTCGAAGGTCCAAGTTTACGCTCAACGCTGCGCAATGCCTTCTCCAAGGATACACGTCTCATGTCCGTCGCTACATCTCCGCGTGTTGTTTCGAGTATTCTGCGTGCTGCGTCGAGCTTTCTGCGAAAGTTGGGAAGGATGGATGTGCGGTCTAAGGCCATTAGATCCTCGTATACCTGTTCCATGGTGGAGAGCAGGTTCTCAGCTTCATCGGCGTTTCCTTTCCTGAGAGCGTCGAGAGTCATTCGTCGCATTTCCCCCACAAAATCCAGCATGCCCAACAGGTACGCCGTGCTGCTGGTCCCCACATCTTTCAGGGATGCGAGTTTTCCACTCTTCTTCATGTGGAATAGGAGTCTGGCTTCGGCATACTCCTGAAAGGCAACGAGCACCTGCCCGAATTGCGGTAACTCGGCGTGGGCCGAAAGAAGCGCGTCAAGCTCGTCCAGTGAATGCCTTGCCTCGCTAAGCGTCTTGTCTGCTTGCGATAGTTTCCCTCGGTGAACTTGTATGATCGCCCAGCTGCAAAGCCTCGTCGCATTCCTCGTTAGTGTCTGAAGTCTTTCCCTAGCTTTATCGTAGGACATCAGCTCAGCTTGAATTCTGTCGAAATCATTCTTGGAGAGCATAGAGTTCTCTAGCTCTTAGTTGGCAAGTTCGAATTAAAGACGCAGGCGGCCGTGTCTACTTTGCTATGGGCTCGTTCTCTTCCTTCACGCCACTATTCGTAATGACGAGCATGTCCAAGCCTTCGCCGCTTCCAATGTCCCTAGCCGACGCGGCCTTGACAGCCTTACGGACCAATCCCTTCCCTTCCTCAACCGACATACCTTCCTTGTAGTCAGTCTCAAGAAGACCCATCGCAATCTCCGCCCCAGACCCAACAGCCGTGAACTTATCTTCAATCACAGAACCCAGCGGATCCAACACAAACAGCTTTGGGCCTGTCTCGTCGATTCCGCCAACGATCGTCTGCGTGAGGTATGGGAAGTAACGACGTTCGAATAGCATACTACCCATGAGTTTTGCGGCGGTTCGAACGGTCACACTCTGCTCCCGCTCGTACGAGTAAATGTTGAGGTAGGCCGAAACTTCGCGCGTGAGTATTTGCATGTCGGCAACTATGCCCGCGCATGCTGCACCCACCTTCTCTGAGATCTTGAAAACCTTCTTTCCCGTCTTGCTCATAACAAAGTAACCGTAAGACACACGACGTTCAGCCGCGAGCACCACGCCGTCCTTACAAACGATTCCAACCGTCGTTGCACCGGGCATGTAATATTCATGACTCAATTGGAAAACACCGTTTTCGCAAAGCCCGATGCAGGCGGACTAATAAGGTGTTGGTAGCCGCAAACTTGGTCACAAGACGATTCCAGACATAGTTTTGCGAGAAGACCCTCGAAAAGTCCGAGGCGGTTAGAGTACTTTCATGCATCTCTCAGAAACTTAGGTTTCAATAGCAAAGAATTACTCAGAGTTGGAAGTCATCAGGACAGTCCGAGTGCCAATCCATCATGGTTTGACGAAGCGCAAGCTATTCATTCTGGAACGACTTACGGCAAGGCTCGGCTTCTGCGTCCACTTGTTCTCGAAGCTCATCGAAGAAAGAGATATGCGAGTTACCGGATTCGGTGAATTCACACCGCATGACATCACCGAAATCAAGCAACTAACAAAGCTCTCGATAAGCTATGTTCAACAATGCCGCGATCAGGCGTTGTGGACATGGCGCAGCTATCACGCTCAACACCGTGAATGGGAGACTAGGCTCAAGCACGCAAAAGGAAAATGGCGGGAGAAGCTCGTGAAGCGCGAACCACACAAGCCGTTTCAAACATGTTCGATTAGCAAAATCCCCGTCCGCATGGACCGAAGAACAGGGGAAGTCCAGGCATCAAGAAAAATCAGAATAGCTCCCGTTGTGCTGCGCCTCTCCACTTTACAAAAGAACTACCGGATCACGGTTCCACTTAATCCTGCCCAGTATCATCTGAACCTTCTGAAGAAAGGAAGAATAATTGACTTCCAACTTGTGAAGAGCAATGGATGGTTCTACGCCCACGTTTGCATCAAATATGATGTACCAGATCGTCCAGTCCGAGCCGTCATTGGAGTCGACCTCGGTGTAAAGAGGGCGATGGCAACCGTGTTGCTAAAACCACATGCACCTCTGCACCGGGAAGACCTTACTTTCCTAACTGACGGAGAAAAGAAGCATCAGTTAGACAAGTTGAACCACAGATTCGCTGAATTGCAGCGCCATAGAAAGTGGGCCGCACTTCGGCATCTTCGCCACAAGCGGAGACATGTCGCAGATTACTTCGATCGCTTAGACGCGATAAGAATTGCCGAGATGGCTGCCTCTCAAGATGCTGCAGTAGCAGTGGGATATCCTAAAGGCATCAAATATGATAACTATCGCGGCAATGGACAGCGACTAATGAGGCGTGTTCTGCAGCAGCGATTCTCCTACGGACAGAGAACACGATACATTCTGGAGGAATGCACCAGTCGAGGGATCATAGCCGAAGTGATCCCGGAGTTCTGGACAAGCCGACGATGTCACAGGTGCGGGTCAATGAACACGTGTCGGCCCTCTCAAAGTCTGTTCTTGTGCTTCAACTGCGGCATTAAATTCAACGCGGACTGGAATTCAGCAATCAACATCGGCTCAGTTCTTTTCGCCGAGCGGCTGGGCCCTAGGGCCAGAGCAGGCTTGGCCTATGCTGGGGATGAACTGGTCCACAAACCAGCAAGCCCAGAAGTCAAGGACATCGCTAAGATATGATTTGTCCTTGGATAGCCTCAAGGTCTTGCTAATCTGATGCGCGCGGCGGATGAAAAAACGTGGTTCATCCACTCAGAAATCTCTTGAGCAAACTCCGCTGGAAAAGCAGTGAACTTTCTGAGAGATATCTCATTACATATCGTCACAGGGGCGCTGCGAATGACGTTAAGCAGATTCGAGCAACGGACATAGTGAAACTGGGAAAATCATATTTCACGCTCAACTCCGAGACAGAAGAGGAAGTGACGATCCCCTTTCACCGTATCTTGGAAATTCGCGACGTTGAGAAGGATACATTGATTTGGAAGAGTCGGAAGAGATCATGATTCGCGCGACTGGGTAAAGTTACCGCAACGTATTCCTCGGCTGGACGCTTGGTTCTGCTAGCTTAAACCAGATAATGAAACCAATTGCAATGGCAGCGAATAGAGTGACTATGAAGGGTGCTGTGGGGGATATGTTGTCCCACATCCAGCCTCCTAGGGCGGGGGACGCGGCGGAAACGGTCCCCGACACGAGGCTCATCGTTCCGGATGTCTGCCCAAACTTCTCGCGGCCAAAGTGTTCAACAATGTAGGCGTTAATTGCTGGCACCCACAGACTATACACAAGCCCCCAGAATATGGCTGAGATGTACGCAAACTCAGGTCTCCAACCGAACAAGAG
>Ga0315277_10001203_pt1 | contig 38258 bp, 42 predicted proteins | sample YL17G05_15_MG_FD_203695 | JGI IMG/M metagenome (GOLD analysis project Ga0315277, IMG submission 203695) | Sediment microbial communities from Yellowstone Lake, YNP, Wyoming, USA - YL17G05_15 | ecosystem: Environmental > Aquatic > Freshwater > Lake > Sediment | place: USA: Wyoming | collected...
AAAACTATGGATTAAGGAGGTCTAAAACTTCTCCTCCAAGCCTTCGGACAAGCATCGTTTGAGCCCAATACGACATACAAGACTTCATCAGTCGCCTGCTAGCCCTCACCCACAAGTAGCAGATGCACTTCACGACGCGAGCGAGGCCCGTCAAGCTCAACGAGGAAGATGCTCTGCCATGTCCCGCGGACGAGCCTACCATTGTTGATTGGAAAGGCTCTCGAGTGGCCAAGAAATGCCGCAGCAAGATGAGCGTCCGCGTTATCGTCAATCGCATTGTGAGCGTACTTCGAGGAACTCGGAAAGAGATCCTCGATCTTCGCTAGCAGATCTAGAACGAGACCCTGCTCGTTCTCGTTCGCTATAATGGCGGCAGTAGCATGCGGAGCACTTACCATGCACAAACCGTTTCTAACGCGATTTTCGTTAACAAAGTCTACAACCTCATCCGTGATGTCGATGAGCTCTCTTCTGATTGACGAGGTAAGCGTTAGGGCCTTACTCACTACGACCATTCAGCCGCACCACTGTCTATACACAGTGATGCGAGGATGAGAAAGAAAAAGAGATTGAAATGGGGTATGGAGGAGGGAGGAGTCTAGATTCGTGTTTCTTGGGTTGCTAGTGACGGCAGCTCTGGGAATCGTTCTTTCATCTTCTGCTCCGCGACAGTATTTGCTTCTTGCAGTATATGTTGTGACTCTGCGCTGCTGGCTGAGACATCGAATGAGGTTTCCGTAGCTTCTCCGACTTCAACAGCCAGACCCTCAAGCGTCTCATTGACTTCAGCGAGCTCAAGCGAGACTTCCGGCATTACTCCTTCTAGTTGGGTCTTTAGGGTTCTTACAACACTTGCCACTGGCATCATTGTGGCTGCCATGTCACCGAACTCGTGCACGGTTTCCAGTCGAAGAGTTATTTGTTCGAGAGCGAGTTCGCTGTGAAGCACTACCTTCGCCATTTTCCGTAGTTCCGCGCATTCATTGGCATACATTGAGGCGAGTTGGGTGTTCTTCCCTTGGATTGCTAGTACGCACTTGCCGTAGAGAGCTTGGTCGCGTTGTTGCATATGGTATGAAGTTCTTTCCAGCTTTCTTTGTTGTATTTTGAGTTTGAAGAGGCATTCGTTGACTCGTTGTCTCATTGGTGTCGGATGTATGCCCTCCTTGAAACGTTTTGTCCATGAATTCTTTTCTCTAAACATTCTATCTATCCCCCCTTATTGATCGATCCGTTTTTACCGTCTCGATTGTGTTCACTTTCATATTCGCTGGCCAGAACCTTCAGGAAGTTACAGAGCCTCCCTTCATCGAACGTACGTATGATGGAACCCGTGTACTCGATTTTGAGATCGAGTGACCGAAGCTTCGACATTAATTTCTCGATTTCCGACTTGTTCTTCCCCACAAGAAAGACGATGCTTTCTGGCTCACCCAAGGAACTGACTACTTTAACTGTCTGCGGAATCGCCGTTATCTTCTCGATGATGTCGCCTCTCTCGGTGTCGCGTGGGAATGAGGCACCCACCAGGATTTGCTCGGCGACGCCCAATTTTTCCAAGTCGAGTCCAGTTGTGTATTCTTTGATAACGCCGGATTTCTCGAGCTTGTTTACCCGATAAGCCACGACGTTTGGGTGGAGGCTTAGTTTGCGGCCAATCTCTGCGTAGGAGGACTTTGCGTTTTCAGCAAGTTCTGCCAGGATCTTGAAATCGGTTGCGTCTAACATTTCACATGACCTCACAAAGCTTTGTACGTTTCAAACCACTTGTCATACAGAGTCAGCATTTGGGGCGAGACGCTAGGTTTTCGTTTTCTGAGGACGTCCTTGAAATCGTCCATGACGATTGCTCGTGCCTGCCCCTGCGTCTTCGAATGATTGCCCTCGAAGAACTCACGTACCACCTTCGTTTGCGCACCCTGAAAGATGTCTCTGAAGTCACTGCCTGAATATCCTTCAGTCTTCTCTACGAGCAACGTACGATCCACGTCACTCGCTAATTTCAGGTTCTTTGCGTAGATCTCATACAGCTCTTGTCTTGATTCTGTGGTTGGTAGCGGAACGTAGATCCTTTTTTGGAAGCGGCGGATGAAGGGTTCGTCGAGTGCCCACGGTTTGTTGGTTGCGCCTATAACGTATACGTGAGTCTGACGTTTCTTGTCGAGAACGTTGTCCATTTCTTTCAGGAATTGGTTTCGTGTTCGGACTTCCCCGCCCACCTCATCTCCTCTGATTCCGACCAAGGAGTCTACTTCGTCGATGAATATGATGACGGGTTTACCAACCTCGGCTGCTTGGCGTGCGGAGGTGAAGAGTTCTGCAACATTCTTCTCGGATTCGCCGAGCCATTTCGACATAATGGACGCCGCGTCAACGCTGTAGAACACGGCGTCAATCTCTGTAGCGATAGCTGCTGCCAGCAGGGTCTTGCCGCATCCAGGGGGGCCGAAGAACAGGATCCCCCTAGGCCATCCTAGGGGGAAAAGATCTGGGCGTTTGACAGGGAAAATAATGGATTCCTCTATGGCCTTCTTAGCATCGCGCAGATCAGCAATTTCATCCCACTTGACATTTGGTTTCTCAGTCAGAACCAGTTGCTCCAGTCGTGCGGGTTGTTTTGGAGTGTGTTCACTTTCTTCGAATCGACCGTTCTGTTCTTTGAGTAGCCTGATTCGCTGTTTGCAGTTCTCGATTTGTTGCATGTAGAGTTTGTTTTGCGGCGCCTCGGGGTAGAGTGCGCACAGCTTGAGCAGTATCTCAACGGTACGCTCGTAGCGTGAGATTGCGTTGCTCTTGGAGCCTTGTCTGTCGAACTGTATTGCTTCGTTGGCGAATCTCACTGCCATCTGCTCAAGTTCTTCCGAGGCCGACATTTGCAAAGAAAGCCACCTATGGTGAGCTACTCGATCACGATCTTGCCGGTCTCACGTAGACGTTCGAGCGCAGTTTGGATTGCCTCAGGAGACGTGCCCAAGTCTTTGGCGCATGTGTGAATGCTCATCTGGCCTTCGTGCTGCCTCGCGTATTGGTACACCTGCTCTTGTAGGCCTCCGTTGAATTTTCCTGAAGTGGTGGTTACCTCGGCGATCGGGACAGCCCCAGTGGTCGGCATTTCGAGTGATGGCAGGTCTGGGAAATGGTCCCGGAGTCTCTGTTCCGCGATTAGTCCTGTCTCCTCTAGGACTTTCTTTGCTTCATTGTCTGTTGCTTCGATGGGTAGGTCCGTTGTCGTAACTTCCGTAGTGGTTTCGCTAGTTAGGTCCGCTAGGGTATCGTTCACTTCTTCAAGCTCAGTCGCGACTTGCGGTACGATTCCAGCTATCTTCGACGTTGTCTCCTTAACGATGCTCATGACCGGTGCCATTTGCACCATGATGTTGCCGAATTCTTCGACCGTTTCTAGTCTTAGGATGACCTTTTCAAGGGCGAGCTGGCTTCCGAGGACCACTTTCGCTATTTTTCTAATTTCGGCGGACTCGTTCGCGTAGATCTTCGCGTGGGCAAAGTCTTTCGATACCTGAGCACCAACGCACCTTTGGAAGAGTTCTCGGTCGCGTTGTTGAAGTCTTGAATACATGTGTTCGAGTTTTTCGAGTTGGGACTGCAGTCTGAACGACGCGTGGGCAATGCGTTCTTTTAGTGGCTCTGGATGGAGTCTGTCCTCAACTCTTCGTATGAATGAGAATGGGCCCACGTCTCCCTCACGTTTCGAGAGGCTCTTTCATCTTGATTACGACTACATCGGGGACGCTTTTGGCGGGGGCCAAGGACGGTTGTGGTTTCGGTGTCTCCAGGATATCGATTGCTTGAAGGAATTCGCGCGTGTTGTCGACGTCTTTTCTCTCTTTTCGAGCGAGCTCAAGACCTGTTCGGATAGATTCAGTGACAACATGGTAGGTTTGCTCGTCGATCTCCGAAGCTGTGTAGAGCATCTTGTTGTTTGTTAGAGCGGCTTGCAAATCCTTGATTTGTTGTTCTAGTTTTTCCTCAACCTGCTTCAGTGCGTCGAGGAGTGTATCGCGCTTTTGGTTAATTTCCTTGTTGAGGTCTTCGTAGTTGCCTCGGAGTTGGTTGTATTCGAGTTGGTCGATGTCTCCGTCTTTGAAGAGTAGATCGAGTGCTTGTGTTCTTCGCTTTATTATGTCATGTTCCTTTCTCATGTCCTCGGCTTCAACCCGCCAAGTCTGGAGAAGAACGGGATGTCCGTCGATGATTCGGACGAAGCTGATGGGATATTGATCGACTTCACCGTTGTTTCGTGCCACTTGAATAGCCGTGACTTCGTCTCTTACGTCGGCTGTGAGGCCGACAAATTTGCCGGCAGGGCGACCCATTGAGTCTTCAATCGTTTTGCCAAGGTGTTTGCCAATTTCCTCAACGGTGACGGTCAAGGTTCTCAGATAGCCCTCCTAGTGTGAGAAGCTTGTTTCGCCTGTACGTTGAGGTGAGCTGGCGGGGCTACTGGCGGGTAGGTCTGGGAATCGATCTTTCATGTGTTGATCGGCGATGGCATTGGCTTCAGACATAATTCTCGACGCTTCAGCGCTCGATGTCTCTGTGTCGTAGGACGTTCCGGTTGCCTCTCCTGCTTCCATTACGAAATTGTTGAGTACGTCTCCGATCTCACTGAGCTCAAAGCCTACTTCGGGTATCACTCCCGATATCTGGTTCTTTATGGAATGGACGACGCTGGCCACTGGGGCCATCATTCTAGCCACGTCGCCGAATTCTTCTATGGTTTCGAGTCTCAGGGAGACTTGCTCTAAGGCAAGTTGACATTGAAGGGTCACTTTCGCCATCTTGCGCACTTCTGCGCACTCATTCGCGTACATTGCTGCACGTGCTGTGTCGTGTGACATCTGAGAATTGACACACTTAGAGAAGATATCCTTGTCATGTTGCTGCATTCGCGTTGCTGCGGACTCAAGCTTGTTCTGTTGGACTTTGAGGCGGTATAGTGCTGCTGAAAGCTGTTCTTTGACTGGCGGTTTGTGATGGAATTTGGAGCTGACTCGCGAGATTACCGGTTCGTTCGATTCTCTCTCCCAATCCTTAAGGAATCCATGATTCAAGTTACTGATCTCCTTTTGTGCTTACAACAAATCGGGTTGACTGTTCTCCGTAGAAGAACGAACACTATTCAAATTTCGTGAAAGAAAGCTGTCAAGAATGGGTGAGCCACCGAAATTAGTTTCTCATAATCGGCTTGGGCGAACTCTGATCAGGAACCATTCTGATTTCACACAGAATAGCAGTCAAGTCAGAATCTGTATGGAACAACCTGTGTCGGCCACAATTGACTTCGAAGCAACAAGCCGATTTGGGGAATCCACAAGTATGCGCCCACCTGGTTTTGCGACGCCTAAACCGGGGAGAGTAAGGAAAAGTGGGGTCCTCGCAGGAGTGCTGGGGTTGACCCTGCGGAAGGTTCAGCCGGTCTTCTCCACTTTTATTTCAATCGTTGAGACGTTTCTTATGTCGCTCCCTTCTCCGAGGACTTGGGTTCCGATGCTGATTTCTCTGATGGTCAGTTTACCAGCGAAGAATCTTCTTCGTACAACCTCTACGACGTCGACGGCTGTGCTGATTGACCTTCCCCGTGCCTTTATGGTCAGTATTTTTGCTCCTGATTGGAAGTGCATCATAACCGCCGTCGCGTAAGCCATTATCGGTTTCTTGCCGATCAGAATTGTATCGGGCGGAATGGGTTCTCTGGGTCTTACTGGGGGTCGTTGTGTGGATGGAGCGCTTCTCTCTTCTTGAGCCACGCGTATGTCACCTCCTAGTTTGACAGTGAGTCTTGGAAATTCGACCGCTGATCAATGCCCTTGCTGGTCGTTGCTTAGATTCGGGAGTTCGTATTTTTGATTTCGGTTTGCATATGGAACGGTTCTGGGGGTACGTCAACGTACCGAAGAAGGGTTTCTTGGCGGATTAAGAGGGAATGACCTTGAATGGAAACATAAGGTAGAACCAGACAAGAACGACCGAGAGATAGAATATTACAACAGCTTTTGGCGGGTTTTGATCCGCTATCATATGGGCGATTCCCCCGGCTACTGCTGGCATAGGGAGAAGGAAGTAGAACAGGTAAGTCACCCTATGACCCAAAATGACTGCAGGCAAGTACGGAAGATACGAGGCTGCGAACCATACCAGGACGAAGAGCGAGAAATCATCCTGTCGATCGAAGTAGCTGTAAGCCGAATAGAGCATTGCCGGTATAGTCAGATACAGAATTGTGGGATTCATCATTCCCCAAAAGGTCACTGAATCGTATTTTGTCACAGAGCTACCGCCACTCACCTGGACGTTGATAATTAGGTAGGGGATTTGTATCTGATTGATGAGCCACTGCCAGGGGCAACTGATGATGCCGTTTGGGCATGAGGAAACGAGTCCGCCCGAATAGGTGAGCATGAACTGTATGTGGTCAAATGGGTTCGAGTAGCCGACCCACAAACGATCGAGCACAGCTAATATCAATAGAAATGATATGGCAAACGTAATCAGGTATTTCTCAAACCATGAGAGAATTGAGTTCCAAACGTTCTTCAGGTCATGACGGCCAAGCAATCTTATCGTGTGGACGACCACGATAATGGCGAACCCTGCCAAACCTGGTAACTTGGTCAATGTAGCAAGAGACATACCGAGGGCGCTTAGGTATGAGTGCCCTGAAAAGTACCAATAGAAACCTAACAGCATAAAGGTCAAAGTGAAGATGTCCAGGATCGCTATTCGACTTTGAACAAATATGAGAGTGTCAAATGAAAAAAGAAAAGTCGCAATCAATGGGACAGCTTTGAACTTGGCGGTCTTTTTCATGAGCAAGTAGAAAATCAGGACGCTGAGTGCACCGAAGATTACGCTGGGGATCCGCCAACCGTAACCATTGTCGCCGAGAAAATACATCGATAGAGCGATGAGGAGCTTAGCAAGAGGCGGGTGCTCATGATTGGGGTCCAGACCAGGTACTGCGTTCGCGTAGGGTGGTTGTCCGTTTGATCCAATGCTCTGAGGAAGACGAAGGATTACGCGGGCGACGTTCACATAATACCATTCATCGAAAATGAGTGATCCTTGGGGTTTGTTCAGCCAGATCAATCGGAGGGCAATGTCCACAATAAACAGAATCAGGAAGAGCTTGTCGTAGAGATTGTGGAGGCTTAGGTCGGGATTGAAAAACCGGTTAAAGCGCCAGGTTTGACCTGAAAGCTTCTTGCTCAACTAGTGCTTACATCCTTTCGCTTACTCTGATTCCAAGCAGCTCCATGCAATTGCGCAAAACGATTTGGACTGCTCTAACTAGAATTGCTCTCGCGTTTTTAACTTGCTCGTCGGAATGAATAACGTCTACTTTCTCGTAGTATTCATGGAATTTTTCTGCAAGTGAGTTAGCATAATTTGCGAGCTCTTCGGGTTTGAGTTGGTCAGCTGCCTCAGAAAAAACTTCTGGCATTTGTCCAATCTTGAAGATGAGAAGACGCTCCAGCGGGTGAGAAAGCAGGGAGCAGTCCGCATTATCTGGTACTCTTTCCAGCTTTCTGAGAATGCTGCCTGCTCGCGTGTAGGCGTAGTTGATGAAAGGGGAGCTATTTTGTTCCAAGCTTAGTACTCGGTCCCACGTGAAGGTCAGGTTCTTCACGCTGTTCAGGTTGAGCATTGCGAACTTTATGGCGCCTAGGGCGACTGCGCGGGCAACTTGCTCGGATTCCTCTTTGCCGAGTTCTTCTTTCCTGTCCGCCATTGTCTCTTCGACCTTTTTCATCGCCTGTTCGATGACCTCGTCCAAGGCCACGAAGCGTGCTCGTCGCTTGGACATTTTCATTCCTGGCAGTTCAACAAGGCCGTAAGCGTAATGCACTAGATTCCTAGCGGCTTCACGTTCTCCCAGCGCATACAAGGCAAGGCGTATCTGAAGTTGGGGAAGTGTCTGCTCGGAGGCAATTACATTGATGACCCTGTCGGAGTCGATGAACTTAGCGATTGTATACGCTATGTCACGTGTGGGATAGAGTGTAGTTCCATCGCTTCGAGCAAGAGTAAGCGAGGGAACTTCATAATTCGGTGAAAGATGGAATTCCTCGCGAAGGGAATACGCCTCTACTATTGCGTTCACATCAAGCGAAGCCGAAAGACCGTCGGTCTTGACGAAGGGCAATTTCAGCAGTCTGGTGAGAGTCTTCTGAACTTGGCCATCCCAAAGCAGCTCACTCTCCCAGTCCCAAGTGTCAAATTCAATTTCCATTGCTGTGAGGGTTGTCTTCATGCCATAAAGGCAAACGTCGGATACCTCTCTGACTAGGGCTGCAGCTTCCTTCTCTCTTCTTTCGTAGTTTCTTCCGATTTCTTGGACAGCTCGTTCTGGATCAGCTTGCGCTTGGACCGCGGTGACAACTCGCTGAAAGAGCAGCTTGTCCGCGGTTTCCAGTTCGGCCGCTATTCCGACCCATTCGTCGAGATCGCGCTGCAGCTCCAGCCTACTGTCTGAGTTTGCGGGTTCGTCGATCATCTGCTTGAGCTTCTTCTTTGTTGTGTCGATTTGGAGTGCGCAGTTGGTGCAGGCGTATAGTCTGCCGAACCAGTGATCGACCTTGCCTTCAGGTTTTGACTTGTTCAATAGCCTGTAGCCGTACGCGAGTATCGAGACTTGTCTCCCAACGTCATCAACATAGAAACGCCTGTTGACATGGTGGCCTCTGGCTTTGAGTAGGCGTCCCAAAGCATCGCCGAGGATGGAGTTTCTTGCATGTGCCATTGTCAGAGGACCGCTAGGGTTGGCACTTGTGTGCTCCACGGAGACCTTCAGAGGTGTCGCGGTTTTCAGGTTGCCATAGGCTTCATTCTCGCGAACAGCGGCGTCAAGTATGCTGCTTCCCGCGACCGCATAGTTGAGTCTGAAGTTGATGTAGCCTGAGACAACGTCAATTGACGCAATCAAAGTGGCAGTCTTTGTATCGATCGCTTTCTTGATCTTTTCCGCCACTTCTCCCGGGGTTACTCGGAGCTGTCTGGCAATCTCGTGGCCGACTGAGGATGATAGTTCTCCGAATTCCATGTTGGATGGGATGGTGAGACGAGGAAGCTTGCTGGTCCAGTTGGGATATGATTTCTTGAGCGCATCTTCTAGGGCCTTCTCACATTGGTGTTTGAATTCCTGAAGAGCGTCGGTCAATGTGCTCGGTTTTCCGATTTCTGAATCCTTCGTGCTAATCGCCTAGTCGGTTCTTAAAGTTGGTTCAAGCAGCAACAACTGCGAAAACTCGTCCACATTCCCCGCGAAAAACCGCGTTAAGAAGCGAGAAACGAAATGGTGGAGTGTCCACGCTTATACCTGTAAACTGCTTCTTGGTTTGTTGGGCGGGTAGCCTAGTCAGGATTAGGGCACAGGCCTCCGGAGCCTGCGGTCGGGGGTTCAAATCCCTCCCCGCCCGCCAAGCCTTGCGCGCGCACGCTTGGACCAGGGGGTGGGGGGTGTGTGTATTTTTCTACTCGCAGTGTCTCCACCATCCGTGGATGGAAAGTTGATGGTTTCATTTCCGACTCCCCTCCCTCAGCTGACCCTGTCACCTAATTGCCAATATCACGAGGTGGGATCTGAGACGGGCGAACATGCGACGACAGAGGAGCGTAGTTCTGCGTTTCTGCGCGTACGAGCTTGAGGAACTCGATCAGCTCATCCAAAGCAACTGGGGACCAATGCCTCGTGGCAGCGTGATCAATGAAGCACTTGGGTACTTCCTCCACTCTCCCAGCAGCAAGGATCTGGAGATGTGCAGGAAACGCAAAGTGAACATCCTCATCGATCGCGACAAACTTCGCAAGTTGAATGAATACGCCCAATCCCACAGAGTGAATCGGGCCGACCTTATCCGCTTCGCAATACACAAGTTCATCCCGATGTTTGCAAAAGGAGAAATCGTAGATAGTTTCTAGCCTCATCCGTTCCGGCGAGTCGAGTCGGAATGAAAAACTTCAAGGGATCTTGGTGTGCCGTGAGTCTCAGCTCGTTGAAAACAACACTTAACTAGCCAATGTCTTGGGTTCCGAGGCGACAAGCTTTGACGCATTCTGTGGCTTTGATTAGAGGCGACGGCACTGGACCGGAATTGATCGATGCTACATTAGAGGTCCTGAAGGCCGTGAACTCGTCTGTTAATTTGGTTGAATGCGAAGCAGGATTCGAGTGGTGGCAGGCCCACGGTGGATCCACGCTCATCCCAGCTGAGAGCTGGAAGAAGATTGAATCAGCCGAGGCATGTCTGAAGGGTCCAACCACTACACCAGCTGGTCCCGGTACACCGCGCAGCGTAGCGGTGACGATCCGTCAAGGAAAGAACTTGTATGCGAATGTTCGACCGATACGAACCTTCACAGGGACAAAGCAAGTCCTGGGTGCCGTTGACCTTGTCTGTGTGCGCGAGGCCACAGAAGGCCTCTACTCAGGCATAGAGCATCGTCTGTCGAAGGATGTAGCCATCGCTTTCCGTAAAATCACCCGTGAGCCTAGCGAGAAGCTCGCCAGAACGGCGTTCGAGGAAGCGAAACGACGAGGATGGAAGCGGACTTTCGCAATCACCAAGCAAAACATCCTGAAAGAGACTGATGGGCTATTCATGGAAGCCGCGCAAGACGTCCACAAGAACTATCCAGAGATCACTCTTGAGGAATACTTCATTGACAATTTTTCTCAGCAGCTGATCAAGAATCCTCAGCGATTCAATCAAAGTGTAGTCTTTGGGACCAACCTATTCATGGACATAATCTCCGAGGAAGCCTCAGCATTGGTCGGAAGTATTGGATGCATATACTCTGCGAATTTTGGCGACAAATACGCTATGTTCGAGCCCGCACATGGGAGTGCCCCTCAATACAAAGGCCAGGACAAAGTGAACCCAACAGCCACTATTCTGGCCGGTGCTTGGATGCTTGACTACCTAGGTGAAAAACAGAAAGCAACGGCGATCTTCAAGGCCGCTGAAGAAGTGATTGCTGAAGGGAAGAAAGTAACCTACGACTTGGGTGGAAACGCGCGCCTTTCAGAAATGACAAAAGCCATAGCCGACCTAGCTCGCAAAATGATCTAATCTTGACGTCGTCCTCGTGCATCACATTCTGCAACTTCAAGCGGTGAACTATCTGCAGTCGACAAACATAGGCACAGGGATGATTGGGGCAGTTCTGGTGATACTGAGAGTCTATGGCTGGCAATCAGCCTGTGTCACAGAGGTCGGGAGGAGCAGCCTCAGATATGTCCGCCGAAACTCAAGTAGAGCAGGACGCCGTTGAGCGCGAGAATGAATGCGATGAAAATTCCTGAGAGAAGTGTCGTGATCTTGCGGTTCACAAGCTCTCCCATCAAGTTATGATCTCTGGTAAATTTCCATAGTGGGAGCAGTGGAAGCGGCAGCATCAGACTTAACGCGACTTGGCTGTAAACAAGCATTTGGAGCGGATCTATTCCGCTAAGTATCGCGATTGTTGTTGGAATTGTGTTGATGAGGCGAGTGACAATTCTGCGGACCCAGAGGTTCATCCTTCGCCCAAGCATACCCTCCATTATTGCCTGACCTGCCAACGTACCCGTAGTAGAGGATGATAGGCCGGAGGCGAGTAGAGTGAGTCCGAACACGAGTGCCGCCACTTTCCCGAAAAGAGGATCGAGAGTAACGTACGCCTCTTCGATCGTTGCAACCTGGATGCTGCGAGCGCCAAAGGCCGCGGCCGCCATTGTCATTATTGCAACATTGACGAGTCCAGCGAAGGTAAACATGATTATGCTTTCAATTCTGTGGAAGCGCAGAACTCGTCGTTTCGTCTTCATGCTTGGATCCGTGACTTTGTCGTTGGTTAGGGCTGAGTGAACAAAGACAGCGTGCGGCATTACGGTTGCACCTATGACGCCTACAGCCAGAAGGACCCTGGAGGTGGAGCTCAGGTTAGGTATGATGGAACCGATGATGAACGGCGTGAAGCTAGGCACAGTGGTCAGGATCTCGTACACATAGCCAAGTCCAATGGACGACACGAATACCACGAACATGTATTCGAGGCGACGAATTTTCCCACCAGTTACTCCCAGTATCAGAATCACATCCAGAACTGAAATGAAAGTCCCATAAAGGAGCGGAATTCCGAAGAGGAGGTTCAGAGCAAGCACGGTTCCAAGAAACTCGGCTAAATCTGTCATTGCGGCGGCGACTTCGGACGCAAGCCAGTATGGAACGAAGTAAGCAGGCTTCTTCAAATGAATGCGAATTAATTCGGGAAGCGAATGTCCAGTGGCTATGCCAAGTTTGCCTGAAAGATACTGTAGAAGCATCGCCATTATGCCAGCAAGCCAAACAACCCAGAGCATACTGTAACGAAACTCCGCGCCTCCGCTGATGTCCGTCCCAAAATTGCCAGGGTCAATGTACGCGACGCTTACTATCAATGCGGGACCAAAATAAGCAAAAAGCTCACGCCAGAAAGCGCGCGATCTCAGCTGGAAAGGTTCCTCATCAGAGACCTTCACACGCGAGAATTTAGCATCAACCAACTCACTCGCCTCAAAGCCTTTCGTAGCTCGACGTTTCACGCGGGAGAACCTGTCACGAAGAAAAGTTAGACCGCTCTAATAACTTTAGGCTAATCGTATCCGGATAAGGTTCAGGATGAATGGGTGCTGAGGCTTCGTTGGAAGGTATCGAACCATGCCTGATTTTTCGCCACGAAATCAACAAACCGAGTAATACGGTCGATCGTCACCTTATGCACATGATGCTCGATGCCTTCAGCGTCGGAGTTTGCAACGTTTTCAGCTACTCCAAGTATCTGTAGGAACTTGGCAATCACCAAATGCCGCTCTTTGACCGATTTCGCGAGGCGTTCCCCGTTGCTCGTAAGCGTGATTCCGCGGTACCTTTCGTAGTCCACCAAGCCCATTTTATCCAAGCGTTGTATCATGCTAGTTACGCTTGGCGACTTAACGCCGAGGTACTTCGATATGTCGATAGATCTCGCGTATCCCTTCTCCTGAATCAGTTCATAAATAACTTCCATGTAATCCTCGACACTGGTCGTCAAGTCCGTAAGAGGCTGTGTCCTCGCTTCCCTGAGCTGTGACAGAATGTAGCTCGTAGTCTTATCTCTCGAAGGCATCCCAGTTTTCCATCCGTCTATGCCAACATCTGGGGCCGCTATCCCATATAGTTAACCGCCATCCCGGGAATCGAATGGGTCGAATGTGGACGTAAATACATATTTGAGGGAACCATTGATACACGAGACACGAGAGCAATGCCAGAAACGAAAGAACAGAAAGAAGACTTCCCCGACGATGAACTCGAAGAAATCATGAACATGCATGCCCCCAAGGACCAGATCAGTGTCGCTGAAGCTCGCAAAATCATTAGAGAAAATCCCCTACTTGTAGCGGGTCTCGTTTTCACTTTCGGCCTTCTTGTCGGTGTGTCTCTCTCAAGCAGAAAGAAGTGAATTGTTCACTTCTTGATTGATCCCAATGCCCTACGCGCTCTTTGTACCATATTCCATAGGTGCTCGATAGGAAAAATGCGCTACCGAATGAAATCCCTAAGGTAGTCTTTTATCCGCAACCCAACCAGCTATCGAGCGGCGCATACTCTTGTCGAAAAACAAAGAACTGCAGGAAATGCAAAACCTCGAGGAAGTTGTGAAGAACCTGCGGAAGGACATGGACAAACGCCTAGAAGAACTCAAAGTCCAGATGAACACAGCACAGCATAAGGCGACAAAGACGGTCGCAGAACGCCCGTTACTCGCACTCGCAGTTGCCTTTGTGGTTGGCATGGCAGTTGGAGTTGCGCTCTCAAAAGCAAATGATTAGGCGAGATCCTTGCCGGAAGAAGAGAAAAGCACTCTCATCGAGAGATTGATCCTATTAGTTGTGCGTCAGACTTTCGGCGGAATCGCAAAGAGCGCTGAACGATTCGTAAAACGCGCGCTCCGCTGGGCAAGTCTAGCTCTGGCCGGTGTTGTCATCGTGATTCTGGGAATCGCCTTCCTCGCGGTTGGTACGGTGAAATGGTTCGCTTTGCTGATGCCCAGTTGGCTAGCATGGTTTATTGTAGGCATGATACTGCTGCTCATAGGCTTGGTACTCACGTTGGCAACTCTTGCCAGCTCACGCGGCTGAGTTTCCTATTTACGATTTCTGAATTCCGTGACGGCCACACCTGAGAGAGTCAGCGCTGAGAACAGAATGTCCATTATCGTGAATGTCTCGCCCAGAACGAGAACGGAGATCAATACCGCGAGTACAGGCATCGTGAACAGAAGAACATACAATCGGAAAACGCTGGTATGCTGAAGGACATCATACCAAGAAACTAGAGCCACGCAATACAAGCCAGAGAGAAGTAGCACTGCAACCACGACCTCGGCCGAGAGAGACGAGGGCCACTTGTTTATCTCCTGCCATCCAGCGAAACCCGAGAGCACCAAAGCACCAATTACGAAAGACACAGTAACGACAAAGACTGGGTCGAACCGTTTGAGCAGCACCTTGCCTACAATGCCAGACGCAGCATAGGAGGCAGCAACACCCAGCTGCAAGAGATTTCCGACAAAGACCAGACCGCCAAAACCTGAAAGGTTACCCCCAGTAGAGAGTAGAGATACTCCGGTTATGCCCAAGATCACGCCTACAAGGTCTTTTGGCCCAACTCTTTCTTTCAGGAGTGCGAAGGAGAATAATAGAGTGAAAACTGGTGTGGTAGACTGCAGAACGCTGCTTACCGATGCTGTAGTGTACTCGAGACCAATGTTTTGAAGAGCGTTTGGGATGACGATTTGCACTATTGCCAAACCGGTGAACACTAGAAGATCAGACCTCACTATCTTGGAGGCGTTTCCTCGGTAACGTACGAGCACGAGTGGAAGCATTATTCCAGAGGCCAGAATGAATCGGATCGCTCCAAGAGTCAGTGGGGGGATTTCTGACAGAGCTATTCGAATGAGGGCGTAGGCCGCGGCGAAGACAAGAAGGGCTATCGTCGTCTCGAGGAGATATCGGATTCTCAAGTTACGCCATCAAGTCAGGAAACGAAGTTCTCGTGTCTAACCGGTGGTCAGATCGTTGGAAAGGAATTTCACAATTTTCCCTGAACCAAGCTTTTCAACTACGACCTTGCGTTCTTCTTCGATCAACGGCTTGTATTTCAGGTGGGTCTCACTGAATCCGACATATCGACCGGCCACAAGGTAAGAACTCGCATTCTTCTCTTTGTAGACAGTGATTGGCTTGTGCACAGCGGCCGCGTCACTCCCAGCGTAGATGTAAGTGACATTATCTTCGTACTTCTGTTTGTCTTCTATCTTGAACAGAAGAAGCTGTGATTCGTCAGATTTCATGGAGCCCCCTGACCCGAGCATGTGTAAAAACGTTTGCGGCTGAAGCATTGGTTAAGGAATGGGTGCGATTTGAGGAATCTCATTATGTGATTATTTCGACTAGACCTGTGCCTAAGTCGTAGCGGGCTCCGACCAGACCCACCGAGCTGGTCTCCGTGGCATGCGATATGATGCTGCTGGACGACTTGAGGCTGTCCACTTGTAACAGGACATTGGCCCTTACAGTGTTATCCATCAGATCGCCGGGGTGCAGTCTCGCATTCTCTACCGCGGGTTTTGTGGCCTGTACTAGGAAATCGATGTGTTCTTCAACATGACCATTTCCTTGCATCGTTTGAATTGCAGCCTTTACTGCACCACAATTCTGATGCCCTAAGACCATGATCAGTTTCGCGCCCTCCTCGACCCCGAACTCAAGACTGCCAAGCATGGTTGAAGCAGACTTGGACTACTGGGCGGCTACTGTGAAATACTTCTGCCCTTTGGGGGCCAAAACAGTCGCAGCGAGCCCTACCATTCCTCCCCTCGTGATGTCCATGAGCCCAGTTCTCGGATTTCCTTTTCCTAAACTGTCCTCAGTGTCCCACACTCTGACCCAACTCTACCACATAAACTCAAATGGGAAGATCCTGAACGCGACGAAGGTCTTTGGAGCCGGGGATGGGAATTGAACCCACCTCAGCGATGAATTTCCTCTATACTGCGGGTTGCGGCAAGCTTTCTGCAGCCCGCCGCCTGAACCGTTCGGCCTTCGGTGACCCCATGGAATTCAGTGGTCAACCCCGGCATCTTCCCCCGGCAACGAACCGTTCATACATAAAGCTCTAATCAAGTTTTCCGATTGTGTTTGCGTTTTCTCGTGGGGACGCGTAAGTTGGGTTAAGTTGGATGGGATTCAGCTCGTTGAGGAAATGCGCGTAATGATTCGGTGGTGGAGAATTGGCTGCCTATCGCAGTAATGGTCGTGGAGACAGATATCGGGGCAGCTGTTTCTTCTTTGTGTGTTGGTCAGGGCTTTTGTCTTAGGGCACGTTCTCGTCTACCTTTGGCTGTCAGACTATAGCTGAAAGATGCGATGAGATCTCTATCGACTAGGAATCCTACGGCTTGTTGAACCAGTTCGTATGGGGCTTCCTTCTCAAAGGTCCTGTACAATACGGCGACGGGAATATTCAATCGCCCTCGTTTCTCCTCCTCTTCATGAAGGAAATCAAGAATCATTTCGGCCAGCCTCTTAACCTCCACCATCACTTGCTATCCTCCCAATGTAGCCAGAGTGAACTATACTGTGCTCACAGAATCAGTTAAGGGTCTTTATGACTTTTCGAAAGACTCGAAAAGGCGTCACGTGCATGGGGGAAAGAGCTCCACGTACATATTATGAAAGCTCTGTGGCTTTTTGTTGAATGATCTCCCAGGCCAACGACACATCCTCCCAAGTGGTCTTGAGATTGCCTATAGCCAATCGAATTCCAAACTTTCCTCTCAGTTTTGTGTGAGATAGAAACACTTGACCTGTTTGGTTGACTGCTTCCAGTAGTCGCTCGTTGAGATTATTGATTTCCAAATCGGTCGCAGTGCCATTGCTCTTCGGCAAGTTGGTGGGGCAGAAGCAAAATACCAAAGTGCTGAATGGAACCGGTGCCAAGAGCTGAAAACTCTGATGGGCTTGAATCATTTCGGCCAATTTGCGGGCATAAGAAATGTGCTGCTCAATCGCATTGGCAATTCCTTCGCGCCCTAAGGAACGGATAACCATCCATAGTTTGAGCGCGCGGAACCTGCGGCCCAACGATATGCCATAATCCATCAGATTCTTGACTTCGCCTGCCTCTGTGCTGCGAAGATACTCGGGGGTCAGACTGAATGCCTCTTTGAGCACCTCTGGCCGCCGGCAATATAGAACGCTGCAATCGATCGGAGTGAAGAGCCACTTGTGAGGGTTAACGATTATCGAATCCGCCTGCTCCCAGCCTGTAAATAGCGGTCGCATATCTGTGATGATTGCTGCTGCGCCCCCATAAGCGGCGTCGACATGAAGCCAGATCCCGTGTTTCTTGCAGAGTTCAGAAATCTCCTTCACTGGGTCAACGCTAGTGGTTGAGGTGGTGCCGATCGTTGCGATAACACAGATCGGTCGGATCCTGGCACGAAGATCATCCTCGACAGCCTTTTCCAAAGCATGAACATTCATTCGAAAAGCGTCATCAGTCGGAATCTTCCGCACGCCTTCTTGACCGATACCTAGCACGATAGCTCCTTTTTCGATGGAAGAATGGGCTTCCTCGGAGGCGTATATTCGCAGTCGAGGAAGATCGCCCCTGCCAGCCAATCCCTTCTCACGGATTTTGAGGCTGACAGATTCTCGTGCTGCCGCCATCGCGCACATGCTGCCAACTGAGGCGGTATCATTTATCACTCCGTCAAACTGCTCAGGCAAACCGAGCATTTGTCGCAACCAATCCACCGCGACCTCCTCAAGCTCGGTGGCGGAGGGAGAGGTCTTCCAGAGCATAGCGTTCACATTCAATGCGCTGCAGAGCATCTCCCCGATAATTCCAGCATACGAGCCTGTGATGGAGAAATAACCGAAGAACCGAGGATGGTTCCAATGAGTAATCCCCGGCAGAATGACCTTTTGAAAATCACGCAGTATAATCTCAAACTGCTCTGGCTTCTCGGGTGGGTACTTTGGGAGCCTTGACTTGATCTCACCGGGCCTCGTACGAGCCAGAACCGGATAACCGTTCATGTTCTCAAGATAATCTGCGATCCAATCGGCTGTCTCATGAGCGTATCTTCTGAAAACATCAGGAGCTAAGTCCCGGTGCCCTGACCCAATCCTGACAGCATCTTTTTCGGCGCTGATCAATTGCCTTCGGATTAACACTGTATACTCACGCATTTTCCTCTTTCGCAAGCAGAACCTGATTGTTTGAGGACTTGACAGTGAATGATCGTGACAGGATAGATCGGCCACTGGGCTGCACGCTGCAATACATGATCAAGCATGCGCGAAGAGACCCCCTTCAGAATTGAAGAGACCCCACTTCGTGAGGCGACTCGACTGGTTGGCTGGGGAGTTTTTGTCATCGCGGATTCTGAAAACGGTGACAAAAACCAATTCGTCGAGCGCTCATACTCGAGTTGGAAGCCAAATCCGCCAGCAGGAGAGCTCTCGTGGGCTATGACGGTGCGCACACACATTTCTACTGAACGGACGATTTTTTGGGGGAAGAATCCCACGACCCCCCTTTGTCATCTTACTGAAGGCTTCACAACATCTAGGGCAGAAAAAAACAGGTGCTTCAAACAGTTCCCCAGGTGTGCTCGCAATTGCAATAGCTTTTGCCAAAGTCATCTTTGCCTACCCTGCGAGTACCGCTTTTGAATTCGAAATCCGTGACCCTTGCAGGGTACTCGTTGTAGAATATTCCTTGCCAAATCGGTCCCATGAGGGGTTGCGATATGTTCCAGCAGCACCTTGCGTAGGTTGCCATCTCGATGCTGAGCTCGCCTTCATCGGAGAATGCATTCACTCTGAATATGGGCAGGTCATTCTCGTAACGTTTGGTTATTCTAATATCCTTCATGAAGTATTCTTTCCCCTCAGGGTCGCAAAAGTTAAGGGTCTTTGAGACCATCCTTTCTCCCCAGTCCATCAGGCTCTCGTGTGATATTGAGTGCCTGAGCGTTGGCATTCCGAAATGCGGTAAGAAGTACTGCAGGTAAGCGCCATTATCCCACTGTACTGTACCCCAATACCAGCAGGGGGTTATCGATGATATCCGCACTTTCTGGAAGTAAGACCTGCCTTTTACAGGAGTCTCGGTTTCGCCTACTCGGATTTTTCCCGATGACAAGAGCCCCCTGTATTTCAGCATAGAATACCCCATGTTTCTGGTGAAGTTCTTTCCGGTTGGCACCAGTTCTGTCATCATGTCTTTCCAGCGCTGCATCGATAGTTCGACTCCGATCTTCTCGTTGTTCAAATCCAGCCTGAAATCCGCATGCCTCCCGCCGAAGGAATAGACACCCTCATTGCCCTCCATTCTGATTCGTCCAGAGTGCAAGTCCCAGTCAGTTTCAGTCTGCCCGTGGTCGAGGATGAGAGGGTCGTGCATCTTGTTTCCGTCATAATACCAGGAGGCGACGATTGATTCGAAAGTGGCGCGATTTTCACTGGTCTCCATTAGACTTGTTGGCTCCCAGCAAAAATCGTTCACCCGAACCTTTCTGCAGTTCCTAGTGCCCCAAAGGACCATGAGCTGCTTAGGGAATTCGGGGTTGTCTGGGTTTTCGAAAAAATAGAGCCACCACCACCAGTGCCAAGTGCGGTTTTTGAGCATGTTTTCGGGATAGATCTTCCATATGTCATTGAACACTTTATGCATGTAACTACTCACTACGCTTGTAACACTGGGGGGACAACAATTAAACTCACCCCATGCATTTGCCTTGTGAGTTGTCAAGTAGACCTTGATTTTCGGCGCATCGAAGATGAAAGATGACCAGATTCAGAATACGGCGCAGCTCTACTTTAGACTCTGTTCAGACCATCTTTCCATCGAGGCAATACCAAAGACGAATATCAGAATCAACTTCCAAAAGATGAGGGAACAATCGGTTGAGAATCATGAGCTAGTTATGTGGACGCCGCACTTCGTGATTCTGAAGAACCAGAGTGGACAGGAAATAACTCTGAGGCCGGATGGACGGATGGTGGTGAGAAAGTCAACTTCAGAAGCGGTTGCCCGTCAGTCTGCTGCCGAAATGTTGGCCTTTCTGCTGAAGAGTTTCGTGCTCTAGATTACGCGAAAGCAATTCGGGCGTTTTCAACCGCGCGCGCTATCATCGATTCAATGTCCAGCGCTTTCTCGATTTCGTTAAGACGGTCACGCTTTGCTGAGGTGCTCGGATTGTTTGTTGGGACACCACAGCTTGCGACCCCTGGCTTGATGGAGATTTCATAGGTGCCGATTTGTTTCGCGTAGCGCTCGATTTGCAGCTTATTCATGCCCACTAGAGGTCTCAGCACAGCTACTTTGGATGTTATCGAATCGGTTGCGATGATGTTTTGAAGCGTTTGACTGGCCTTTTGTCCTACCGCGTCTCCAGTCACAATCGCCTCACATCCCTCTTTCAGAGCTATTTGCTCAGCAATCCTGAACATCATGCGCCGTGAAAGGACGCAGGCAAATTTCGGGGGGCATTTTGACATGATATCTTGAAGATCGGGAGAGTGTGATACTACGTACACTCTGACACTCTTCGCATTTGCCACTGCACACACCTTCCGGATCGAGTCCAGAGCTATCTGTTCCGCTGCTTGGTCGCAGAGCGGATAATTGTCAAAGTACGCGAAGACAGGCTCGACACCTTTCCTTATCAGTAGCCATGCAGCGACTGGGGAGTCGATGCCGCCTGAAACAAGAAACACTGCTTTCCCAGAGATCTTCAGGCTAGGCGGTGTTTCGCGTATTGTCTTTGGAACCTCTAGTGTCAAAGTCGACCCACATCGACCATCTTAGTTACTGCTCGTGAGACTTGCAGTGCCTCATCCTCGCTCTGAACATTCTTGATTAGCATTCTCCCTTTCTTAAACAAGCTTACTTCATGACCATTGTAGTCGAAAACAACTACCATGGGTGTAGCTAGCAGCACGGCGTGATCTTTTGCTATGATTCTGCTCAAATTCCCGAGATCCAATGCCAGTGGCATCTCAGGATTTACATTCGCCGTTGAAGAGCCGCACAACCAAGCAAGTCGCCTTCTGTAGGGTTGGTCGCGAGGGGACTTCACCTGACATACCTGGCAGTCAAGACGCACTTTCAACTCGACTGTCCGAAACTCCGACTGGGCGAAATCGAAAACCATCAACCTACCCTTTGACTGTGGTTCGATACCGGCGAGAACCTTGATTGTTTCCATAGCCTGAATGGCGCCGACAATTCCTGTTGTTGCTCCTACAACCCCTCGGGTGTCGCAAGTAGGAAGCTCAGTGTCATCTAAACCTGGCAAAACGCATTCAAGGCATGGCGTTTCGGGACTCTTGAATACTGCAACGTTTCCCTCCATCCCAATCGCGCCTCCAAAAATGAAGGGAATTCTGCTCTCGACGCAGTGGCGGTTGATCAGGTAGCGCGTTCGCATGTTGTCCAAGCCGTCTACAATGCAGTCTGAGTTTTCCAGTATGGAAGAGGCATTGTCTGATTCCAGATTCTCAGCTAGCGGTTCAATCTTCGTTTCAGGGTTGATCTCCCGGATGCGCTGTGCGGCGGCTTCTACTTTCGGATATCTCAGATCCTCCAGCGAGTACAGGACCGTCCGGTGGAGATTGTTCAACTCAACAGTGTCTTGATCCACTAGGCGCAGCGTCCCCACGCCTGCCAGCGAAAGGAACAGAGCCGACACGCTTCCAAGGCCTCCCAGACCAACAACGGTGACTTTGGATCCTTTCAGCTTCTCCTGGCCGCTCTTTCCCAGCTCGGGAAGCACAATCTGCCGACTGTAGTACTCAGCTTCCACGAATTGCGATGACATCTGTTATCCAGTGTCCTAATTTGCTGACGCGAGCTTTCAGGGTATAGGCAATTTCAAGAGTAGAATGGTAGGCCGAGCTTTGAAAGCCGATATTTGAAGTAAGGCCACGCCAGCTTTACCCGGGCGTCCCTATATCGAATGCTCCCCTCCATCAATCCAATCATACACTCCTGAACCTTTTTTTCGCCAAAGAAGAATCTCGAAATTCGATCCATGTCGTACTCTTCGAGATAACTGAAACGGGCTACGCGATATGCGACATCAAAGTCTACACCGAATGCTCTCCTGCATCGCCGCTCGTAAGCGCTGAGGAATTTACGATCGAATCTGTCCTCATGACAGGCCTCTGAGGCGACCTGTCCTGCTATCTGTCCGCCCCAGATCGCGAAGTATATTCCTTCTCCGAGCAAAGGTTCGGCGAATCCCGCGCAGTCTCCTGCAAGTAGGATTCTATCAGTTGTGATTGGAATCTTCGCAGCCCCGCCTAATGGAATCAGGTGAGCTTGAGGTTTCGGGATTGGGACTCCGTCAAGCTCAGGAATCCGTCTTACAAAGCCGTCGAAGAGCCCTCTAGCATCTCGCAACCTGCTAAGCCTGCAACCTACGCCAACTGTCAGATGGTCGTCTTTTGGAAATACCCAACCGTAACCTGCCGGCGAGACGCCGAAATACATGTCAAAATATGCGTGATCGCCAATGAAGTTCTGAACAGCTCCCTCACCTACCGGAACCTCACTTTCGATGGCGTATGCGACTTGATGAGGTAGCCACCGCTCATACAGCCTTCCAGCTCTCGCCGTTGGTCCACCCATGCCATCGGCCCCTATCAGAATCTTCGAGCTAAACGAACCATTAGGCGTCTTTACTTCCACATGGGACTTCGTGACTTCGATCACGTATACGGGACTGTGGTCTCTGAGTTCTGCCCCTGCCTCGACAGCCTTGTCTGTCAAGAATGCGTCGAATTTGGACCGCGAAGTCATGTAGACTATTGTTCGATCTGCTTCGAAGTGATGCTGACTTTCGCCAACATGCATCCTAGTTGCTTTTGCTTTGCATTCTATCAATTCGTCGGGGAGCTTGAAATCGAGTTTCGTCAATACTTTCGGTGTGACCCCTCCACCGCAGAGCTTGTTTCTTGGAACCTGATCTTTCTCAATCAGCAATGTCTTCAATCCATGCTGAGCCGCTGTTCTCGCGGCAGACGCGCCTGCTGGACCCGCGCCTACCACAATCAGGTCATACATGGATTTCATCTGTTTCTCTTGCTGTTGAATGTGTATTTGAAATACAATGTATGTGCAGTTTGAAACGAACCTGGAAGCTGGGAGGCATACGCCGACAAGGCAGAACTAATACCCATAACCATACCATAAGTTCGCTTTGAATGGAGCAATCAGAGGCTTCGAAATATCTCCGTTGTGAGAATTGTAAGAAGAATTCCAGCTTCGATGAACAGCTCGGTAGATAATGCATCTTCGAAGGACGGTTTTCACTTTCTGAAGGTGACTCGGAAGACGCATGGTTGGGACCCAGCGGCGACGCAGGTGGTCTCTATGCTTTCAACATTCTTTTGAACGATTGATCCCAACCCTCGAGAGACAACTCCACACATTATGTCACAAGTTGGACCTCTTGACACTCGGTCGTAGCATAGGGGGCATCCATTGATCGTGCACACATATGTCACGCTTGATCCATGGTCAATCTTGTCGAGATCTTGGACTCGTCCCCATCCTCGAATACTCAAGACGCGGTCTAGGGACTCGACGAGGCTGTCCAAAGACATCGATTGGGTTTGGTCTTTTGAGTGGTTAAATGCGGTCCTGCCAATCTCTTGTCCTATGTGGTGGAGGATCATTCTAGTAGCCTTCTCGCCAGCCATCGCGGTGACGCGGTCGAGGATTGATTTTAGGAGCTCTCTGTGAGTCGCCGCGGCTGAATCGGCATCTGCTTGCGGAAATATCGGCTTTGCCGAAATTGGTTCATGGTCGTTGGGTTCTTCTTTTCGTGCCATTACAGGTCCGCAGCCAATCGTGTAGGTTATGGTTAGTTCCGGCATTATCGCCTCCGCTGTTAGCGGTTGTTCGGTTGGCTCTGTGATCTCGTATCCGTTATTCCGTTCGTAGCTCCGCCATGATTGTTCAAGGGCGACACCGCTCAACGGTCGAATAGATTTAATTCGGAAATAGTCGGATTTTTGCGATAGTTGCGGATACTCCCGATAGAAGATTCGCAGGTTATCTTGGTAAGTTCCTCTAATGTCGATTTGAGACTCAAAATCGATTAGACCCTTGCTGAGTCCGACAAACCGCGCTCTCTCGAGCATCTTGCGCTTAAACAGCTCGCAGAGTCCCGGGTTACTCTCGAAAGTGTCACGAATCATGAAGGCAAGACCTCTCCCAATCAGACCTGTTCGAATCAGCGGAAAGGTCAAACAGGTTCTTGACGCCGTTTGACGCAGCTAAACGTACAAGCCAGACAGAGCACCATATATGGATATACGCGAATATTCAGGTAATTGCTTCAACTATATCCGAGAATGCTAACGCGAATTTGCTTCAACAATCATTCTCTTGCACTGAAATCGCGAGTTTTCCGAAATAATCGACCACTTCCAAGAGGTAATTTCCAACATTCTCTGAATTGTCAATGTCAGCCTTCTCGTTGGCGCGCCGCGCACGTTAATGCCAGCGTCGCCGATGAAGAATTACCATTATTCTAGCGACTTGCATCATTGAAACGAATGCTCTAGATAGAGAACTATCATTCAGCAATCGACTTACCTGAATCAAATGCCGCGTTAACGCGGGTTTTGCCCCTAACAGGCGAAGAGATCCTAACTCTGAGATCGTTCACTACCTGGCTTAAGACCCGCTAGCGTAGCAAGTGTAACGGTTGCCCTGTCTTGGATGGGCGCGATGGTGGCCACGGCGTGGTCAGACAAACCGGAAACTGTGCTGCGCACATTTTCTGACACTTCTTCCTTTAGCTTTTCGCGGCGTTTTGGAGAACTGAGCAACTCTAGCGCGCTAGACCTGTAACTTCTGAATGACAACAATCCCCTTCGTTGCGAGCGGGGAGGGTAGCCGTGAGCGGGCCTACGGCAAAAGGAGACCCCTCAATGGACACTGAGTGACTAAGCCAACAATCACACCCCCATAGTGGTAAATAGCTCTTTGAGTGTTACGTTGCAGGTTCTGTTCTGTCTCATGTGTGGAAAGGAGATGGAGAAGTTATGAAGAACACTGACTGCGTGATTTACATCACAACCAAACGTGGCCGGACATGGAGCTACCTCAAAGAGAACAACGGCTGGACACAAACCGGCCCAACCGGTATAGTCCACCGGCTCAGCGCAGAGCAACTGTTGTCGCACCTCTTGCCGCCACTCGCAGCCGACAATCCAGGCCACCTCAGCATCAGGGTGAAACGGAAAGTGGAGAAGGCATGACTAAGCACGTGATGGTTCAGGTACGATACTACGACCACAACGGAGACAATTACTGTCGGAGACTACTTGATAGCCGCAGGCGACGGCTTGCTCACTGAAGCAAGCGCACAGGCAACAGCCAGCAGAAGAGAGCAGCAGAGCAAGAAGCAGCTAGCCATGAAGAACAAGCAAGAAAGAAGAAGAACGAACAAGCAACAAACAATAAACAAAAGAAAAGACAACACCCCACACACATATAGTAACACAAACCCTCATTCACACACACCGCCCCCGTTTGTTTTTGGGGCTGGTTTTTCGTGGTTTTTTCTTCTGGGGGTGTCTATGGCTTTGCTGATGATCTAGTCAGGTTCGACTATGACTTTCCCTAAGCCATCACACTTTGGGTAATGTTGTGGTTTGCCGTCACGCCAGAATACTCCCAAGCCTACGCAGTGGAGGCAGACTTCTATCTGGGGTTGCTTCGATTTCGGAGACCATTGAGCAGTTGACATGGTCTCTGCCCGACTGTATCGAGTCGGATGAATCGTGAGGGGGATGAGATCGTGACTGAGGAAGCCAAAACTGCTGCTCCTCCTCGACTTAAATACCGGTCGCCTGGCGGTCCCCCGCTGACGGTGGGGGGAGGGGGGTACCTCTATATATTCCACGACGCGATAGATTACAGTAAGCGATAGGAAGCGATAAGCGATGCTACCTGATCCAATCTCTCCATTGAAGGGAAAGGAAGCGAAAGCTTTTCTTGAAACGGTAGCGGAGCCCGCGACGGAACTACAGGTCGAGATTACCAAAGAGGCCGTAAAGAGATTCTCCAAGTAACTTTTCTTGATCCAAGGAATTGATGCCTCAAAGCTTCAATTCCGCAAACTCACCCTCGCCGATGATACAGCCTACTTTGACTGTTGCGATGCAGGTCTGAACGAGTACATCTGGTATCAGGCCATACGCCAGCAACTTGAGGGTGCTGCTATCACGTACTTGGCGTACTATGATAGCTTGCCCGTAGGCTTTGTCAGCTTGACAATGAGCAGCATATCGATCGACTACGTAACCAAAAAACACCTTCCCAGTCGGACTTATCCGCAGTTTCCGGCTTTGATGATCGGACGACTAGCAACCGACTACGAGTACCAAGGAGTTGGAAAAGGACTCTGCGAATTTGCAATAGCGAAGGCTGTCGAATATAGAGAAACGATTGGATGTCAGTTCGTCATTCTCAATGCCAAACCCAACTCAATCCCCTTCTACCAGAAGATTGGATTCGAAATTTGTCTGGCGCAACCTGCATCGCGCAAGAATCCTTTCATGTACTTCAAACTCCCTTAGCCATGCTCGTAACTGAGGAGATCAAAACTGGTGCCCTGAATCAAATGCTAGGTGTTCCACACATGAGGATTTGTCATACGGGTAGAAGCAACACAATGTGTTTCTTTGTGCACCACTCACTTTAATCAGACTTGACGTCAGGCCCTTCAAACGGAGGATGTTGAATTAGAGTGGCCAAAGACCCTGTCTGCGGAATGTTCGTTGACGAGAAAACCGCGACTATAACCCGAACCATCCGCGGCACCAAATGGTATTTCTGCAGTGAGACCTGCGCTCAAACCTTCGAGAAACCAGAAGTCGAGATCAAACGTCTTAAGCGTCTCGTCATGGCGGGCATCTTGCTCACACTGCCGACGGCCTTATTCACATGGATGTCGATTCTCCCTGCCAGCATCGGCAACTACGTCCTCTTTCTACTCGAAACGCCCGTTCAATTCGTAATTGGATGGAGGTTCTACAGAGGGTCTTACGATGCGATTAGAAATCGCATGGGAAACATGGACTTGCTGATCGCCATCGGAACAAGCGCAGCCTGGGCTTACAGCACGGTCGTTACGTTCTTTCCTTCGGCTTTCCCCGCGAGTGGTGCATACTTCGAGACCGCTGCGATTATCATCACCCTGATTCTGCTTGGTAATCTGCTTGAGCACATCACGAAGGGAAAAGCGTCCGAATCCGTACGAAAGCTCCTGGATCTTCAGCCTAGAATGGCACATGTGATCCGAGAAGGCGCTGAGGTCAAGGTGCCGGTTGAGTCTGTCAATGTAGGAGATGTTCTGCTGGTCCGACCTGGCGAAAGGATACCTGTTGACGCTATCGTGATGGAAGGCAACTCAGCCGTCGACCAATCCGCTATCACAGGGGAAAGTATACCGGTTGAGAAGAGTGCTGGCGATGAAGTGATCGGTGCAACGATCAACACATCAGGACTCCTAAAAATACGCGCGTCAAAGGTGGGCGCTGATACTGTTCTGTCGAAGATCGTAAACCTCGTGGAAGAGGCTCAAATGGCACGGGCACCCATTCAACGGTTGGCTGACAAAGTGTCGGCTTACTTCGTGCCCGCAGTCATTCTGATTGCAACAGGAGCCGCGTTAGGTTGGTACTTTTTCGGAGGCTTCCCGGTGAACTTTGCGCTTCTTGCCTTTGTCTCGGTTATCATAATCGCTTGTCCCTGTGCGCTTGGAATAGCCACGCCCGCCGCGATTCTCGTTGGGACGGCAAAAGGCGCGCAAAATGGGATACTCATCAAGGGTGGTGAGTATCTCGAGACGACTCACAAGCTTCAGGTGGTAGTCTTCGACAAGACAGGAACACTGACACAGGGTAAACCTTCTCTAACTGATATCATCCCCGACGGCGGCCATTCGGAAGAAGAAGTGCTACTACTCGCCGCAATGGCTGAGAGGGGATCGGAACATCCCCTAGGCCGAGCAGTGTTTCACGCTGCCGAATTGAAAGGCCTCAACATCCCTGAGGCCAGCTCATTCAAAGCTATCCCGGGACAGGGCGTCGAAGTCGAGTACGACGGTGAGACCTGGCTTCTAGGCAATCGCAAACTCATGGCACAACGAAACGTGGACCTGCAGACTGTTGAGACGGGAATAACGGAACTTGAGGAAAAAGGCAGAACGGTTATGATCCTCTCTTCTGAGAAGAAGCCCATCGCCATAATCGGCCTTGCGGACACATTGAAGGAAGACGCTGCAGAAGCCGTCACAAAACTGCAGCAGATGAAGATTGAAGTTGTGATGTTGACAGGAGATAATTCAAGAACAGCGAAAGCAATATCGGGAAAGCTCGGGATCAATCGAGTAATTGCCGACGTGCTTCCCGAACAAAAGGAAGAGATCATAAAAGAAATCCAGAAAGAAGGCAAGATCGTCGGCATGGTTGGAGACGGAATAAATGATGCTCCAGCACTGGCTGCTGCGAACGTGGGCATCGCAATAGGAAGCGGAACAGACGTTGCGGTAGAAACAGGTGGCATAGTCCTGATCAGGGATAGCTTGCGAGATGTGGTCACCGCAATCCAGTTGAGTAAAGCGACGGTGAGAAAGATCAAACAGAACCTGTTCTGGGCGTTTTGTTATAATGTGGGCTTGATCCCTATTGCTGCAGGAGCCCTCGTTCCATTTCTAGGTCCGTGGGTGTACGATTACCTACCCGGTCTAGCTGCAATCGCAATGGCCACGAGTTCTGTCACTGTAGTCTCTAACTCGCTCCTCCTCAACAGATTCAAACCACGGTGAATCTGCTTGGCTCGAGATCCTGTCTGCGGTATGAGAGTTGACGAGAAGAAAGCTGCTGGTTCAAGTGTTCATACTGGCGCGACCTATTTCTTCTGTTCTCCGAATTGTAAAACTGAAGTCGACAGAGACCCATCAAGGTACGTCAAATAGACTCAAGGGAACTTTAGACTTAACGAGCCGTGGGGGCAGGCGTCCACGCATTCCATGCACATGATGCATTCGGGGTCATTGAACTTCTCCCAGGGCAGATCGAGGATGTTGATCTGCATCGGGCAGCGGACCTCACAGTGCGGGCACTTAGTGCATTTGACCGGGTCTCTTTTTATGCCCGCATAGCTGTACTTCTGAAATACAGCCATCAGTGCCCCTGTCGGGCACACGTATCGGCACCAGAACCGCGGAACCTTCCAAGCTGCCGCGAAAAATCCAACCAGTATGATTATGCGAAGTGCTGGCAAAGGCGGGATACGATTGAGGTCTGCCCATACCTCTTGAATCGTGGGAGGTCTCGCAATTAAAGCACCAAAATTCTCGCGAACCATCGCCAGAAGTGCCGGAATAGTCCCGAATAGCGTACCATCTGGGGAGATGGCGATGAAAGGTCCCGATGCGAAAACGCCTAACGCATTCTTGTAGTCAGAACCGACTCCTAGGTAGAGGGCTAAACTAAGGGTCCCGCTGATCAGAAACGTGACGAACAGTAGGAGATACTTGAACTGCTTCCCAGCTTTGTGAGTTCTCGGCGAGATGAAATTAAGTTTTCCTTTCAGTGTGGTGATTATGTCCTGAATGAACCCGATCGGGCAGACCCATCCACAAAACGCACGTCCCACCACAGCCCCAATCAAGAAAATCGTTCCGAGGACGATCCACGGGAACTCGGGTTGCGACAACTCCATCTGAATGAGATCAAGGGAACTGTAGACAGCCGTGAATGACGAATTCACGCTCGCTAAAATCGGCAACCCGAATGGAATCGATTTCAGGATCAGATATGGATAGATTTGCGTAAAGACGAGCGCGTTAACTGCGAGAAGAGAGATCAACTGTACAACTAGGCGTGGGAGCGTCCACTTGAACTTGAATCGCCTAAGGTCCTCTTCTTTCTCCAAGAATCAATCAGCCTTCATGGGAGGAGAGCTGTGTAACCCTGCAGTATCGCAGCTAGAGTCTTGAATTCCCCAAGATAGAGCCCGATCATCAGTGTCGTTAGCCCGAGCAGTATCGTGAATGCCGCAGCAGTGCGTTTCAAGAGACCTCTTCTCGTTTAGCGTAGGATTTTGGTAGCGTTGAAGCCAGCCCGTAATTATACCTTTCCGAGTCTCATCTTTGCCTTGTTCCACGCGCGCAAGCTAAACCGGATCGTCCCACAACGAATTCGCGAGATTCTCAAGTTCTTCACTCAACTTGACTGGTGGTTTCTCGGAGCCTGTCAGACTTCTGAAGCTTAAGGGGAGAGCTGCAACTTCCTTCTTAGCCCGATCCTGAATCAGACTGACTGTTGGCAGTTTGTAGACGAGTCTACCTTTGTCAAGTACCTTGAGCATTAGCGGGACTGTACCGGGCGGTCGGTCTTCATTCTCGAGAGTCAAAACGTCCTCTTGAATTTCGCCGCGTTGTCCGTATTTTCTGTAGATTTGCTTCGCGCCTGGTATGGTTCGCTTTCCTTCGCTAGTCTTGACTCTGTGGATTGTCGTTCCACTCCGCTTCACGGCCACAAGCTTGTAGATCCCAGACAAGGCTGGGTCGTCACGCGATGTGACTAGCTCAGTTCCTACTCCAAAAGAATCGATCGGGGCTCCTCGCGAGGTCAGGTCGTCCAATACGTATTCATTCAAGTCTCCGCTGACGAATATTTCGGTGTCCTTCAGACCCGCCTCGTCAAGGATTCTTCTTACCTTCTTGCTGAGATCATAGCGGTCTCCACTATCGAGCCTGACTAGGGTTGGTTTGACTCCAGACGAGACAGCTTTCTTAGCGCCTTCGATTGTATCGTAAGTATCCAAGAGAAGAGCCCGACTTGCTGGGAAGACTTTGCAGAACCTCTCAAACGCCTCCTCCTCAGAATCGTAATTCATAATGAACGAATGAGCCATCGTCCCATACGTTGGAATGCCAAACAAATATCCCGCCAAGACATTAGAGGTGCCGATGCATCCTCCTATGTAACTGGCTCTCGCCGCGAGCACGGCTGCTTCAGGCCCGTGGGCGCGCCGGGAACCAAACTCTACCACTCCTTTTCCGCGGGCACTTTGAACAACGCGCGACGCTTTTGTAGCTATTAGAGTCTCGAAGTTGATGAGTGATAGCAGGTACGTTTCTACGATTTGCGCTTCTATGATTGGCGCAGTGACTCTGAGTATCGGTTCATCTGTGAAGAAGACGGTTCCCTCAGGAATCGCCCACACGTCGCCATTGAATCTGAAATTCTTGAGGTAGTCGAAGAACTCCTTGCTAACGTTCTTGAAGTTTGGATGTTTCTTGAGAAAGTCGATGTGTTCTTCTTTGAATCGCAGCTGGCTGAGGTATTCCACAGCCTGCTCCAGTCCCGCGGCGAGCAGGTAAGAACGGTTCTTGGGGTAACTTCTGACGAAGAGTTCGAAGGTGGCTTCAGCTGTCTCCTTGTTGTCGTAGTACGCAGCTGCCATTGTAAGTTCGTACAGGTCGGTGGCAAGTGCAAGGTCTGGTACGAAGACGGTACTCGTCGAATTCAAGTTGCTCACTATGCCTCTTCCGATGAAGAAGTATGTGGTTGAACTTATTCGTGTTGAAATGCACAACTGTCTGTCTGACGAACGCTTCACGGAGTCGAATGAGATGCTGACGGTACACCATCATTTGGGTCAGATGCGATTTCGGATTCCTGAAAGACTTAAATTGGAACACCTTTTGTTAGACGCACGAAACTTTCAGTCTTGCCAAATGAAAAGGCGCGAAGCATGACCCCTCCTAGCAAGTCACTAGGTTTTCCGAGGAGGCCCATAAAGTATCGGGGTCAAACCTTTTCGAACGAATGCCTATCATGCTCAGATCTCACGAACTGTTGTGGCAGCGGTCTCAAGACGGGTTTCGACGGAGCCTCCCCCACCAAGAAACCCGGGCTATCCAGAAGAGACTTCTTGAAAGTTATGGGCGGGATTTCAGCTGTCTTGGCCGGCGCTCCGTTCATCGCGGCCGGGCAGTATCTAATTCCACCCGTCCCAAGGAAGTTCCAGCCGGTTTTGATTGGGAAAAGAACAGATGTTCCTGTGAACGGATCGACGGTGTTCTGGTTCCCATTCACCACTGACCCAACCTACACGAACATGCTGATTCATTTGCCGCCCAATCTAGCTAAAGATGTGGGGTCGGAATTCGTGGCCTACAATCGTACATGCATTCACCTACAATGCCTGGTATCCTACCTCTCAAACTCTCAACAGATAGGATGCCCATGTCACGGCAGCATATATCGACCAACCGACGGATGGCCGATTGCTGGGCCCGCAGCTCAAATTGGTCGCTACTTGCCGAATGTTCAGTTGCGCATTGATGGCGACAACATCTATGCAGTAGACATAAACTTGGATGATATTGGCTATGGCAACACAACGCCCCCAGCAAAGTAAAGACGAAAACCCAGTCCAGCTCATGATCGACTGGCTCAACCAGCGACTTGAGCGAACGATATTCATGGGACTCAAGTTCACACTCCCGCGGAGATTCGTAAGCCCGCTTGGCTTTCTGGGATTTCTCACGTTTTCCGTATTCGCACTGTTAGGAATTTCCGGCGCGTTGCTCATGCTATACTACAGTCCCACTGTGATCTTCAACACCGTGACAGGAACATCAACAACACCTTTCGATAGCGTAAGGAACATCGACACAGTCGTGCCGTTCGGTTCTGCACTGCGTAACATTCACTATCACGCGTCGAACGCTATGGTGCTGTTGGCCGTCGCGCATATGTTCTACCAGTATTTCTCGGGACGATACAAACTCCGCTATGAAGTCCTCTGGGTGACCGGGATAATTCTGGGAATCCTCACGATAATCGAAGCGTACACTGGATACGATCTGCTACTGAATGTTCGAGGAATGCTTGCCATTAACATTGGCCGGGCACTCGCGCGTAGCACTCCATTGATGGGACCTGAAGCATTTCGCCTGATGGCAGGGACAGGACTCGCCGACCTCGTTCTCAGATTCTACGCTGTGCACGTGTTCATTTTTCCCCTGATCATGATTCTGATAATGCTGGTGCACTTCCCACGGTATCTGGTCCTAGATATTCCAGTTGTCTCAATGGTCGCCGGCACGGTAATGGTAGTCGGTGGCATGTTCCCAGTCGAGTTGGGTGCCAAATTTATCCCAACAGCAGAAGCCGGCATCACGATGCCAGAATGGTACCTGACTGGGATGTACGCGATCATACGGACTGGTATCGACAGATTCCTCGCGGGGGCTGTCATCCCTCTAATCTTCGTGATTGTGTTCCTTGTCGTTCCGTTCTTGGACACGAGTAAGAAGCTCTCAATCCGTGACAGACCGTTCTACACCGCCATGGGTGTGGCAGGCTTGGGTCAGGTCGCCCTGACAACCGTTTGGGGCTTCCGGGCTAACAACATCTTCCAAGCCCTAGACAACATTCCTCAGCTCGAGATAGACCCATTCATCTTTTTCGCTTCTGTGATCTTCATCGGCGCGGTGGCGTTCGCCGGTATCTATCTCTGGTTCAGAGCAACGGCTCCGCCTCCAGGTGCCCGACCAATGCATGCTCGGAAGCAGTTTCCGGTTTACAAGATGACATCAAATGAGTGGCGGGCTGTTGTGGTATCGTTGCTCGGTTTTCAGGTACTGTTCGACATCTACTCTTCACAAGCTTTCCTGTCAGGTTTCAAGAATATGGTGCTTCTGCAGATCGGTGTGGGGCTGCTTGCCTTCGGTGTACTTGTTCACCTCTATCGGATTGGAGCTGAATCGAGTTAGGAGCTAGGATGTAGATGGCTCAGCCTGAAACTGTGCATGGTCCCTGGGTAGGCGCCTCAGCGGTACTCTTGGTTCTGCTCATCGGGACCGGGATGTTCTACTACCAGTACGTTGTGCTCCCTGCCACCACCGGGCCTCCACACGTTCCACAAAACATCGTGATCGACATAGTCGCGGAGCAATGGTCCTTCATGTGGAACGGAACCCTCGACACACGTTCCATACCAATCGTGGTGCATTTGGGAGATAACGTTACATTTCACGTGAAAGCCACTTTCGATAAAGACCCATCATTCAACCAACATGGATTCTTCATACAGGGATTAATGGAAGTGCCAGTAACCGTTCCCGCCAATCAGGAGATCACTGTCTCAATCGTTCCCACGCAGCCGGGGGAGTTCAGCATCATCTGCACAATCTTCTGCGGAACAGGCCACGGCAACATGCGTGGCATACTCACGGTGCTACCCTGAGCAGCTTGGATGCGGAAACGGTTGCAGGTAACCGCTACACAGACCGTGAAGAACTACGTTGAGGTAACAAAACCCCCGATAGTACTTCTCCTCGTCTTCACATCGCTGGCCACAATGATCATTGCCTGGAAGCACACCCTCATCCCGGTAACCCCGACTTTGTTTGCTGTCGCAATGGTGTCGATCACCGCAGCAAGTGCAGGATGTGATACAATCACATCCTACGTCGACCGGGACATCGATGCAGTGATGAATCGTACGAAGCGTCGTCCGATACCCAGCGGACGAATTGCACCAGGGAGGGCTTTGAGCTGGGGGCTATTCTTGGCGGCCGTGGGCCTTGCTCTTGCCTATTGGATCAACTTTCTTTCATTCGTCTGGATCGGTCTTGGAATAGTCGACAACGTGATAGTCTACAGCCTCTTCCTGAAGCGCCGCAACCCGCTCAACATCATTCTCGGAGGAATCAGTGGTGGGTTACCTGTAATGTTTGGCTGGAGCGCGGTGACAAACAGTGTCGAACTCCTGCCCATCCTTCTCGCGGCGTTGGTTGTGCTCTGGATTCCAGGCCACATTTGGAGTTTGGCCATATTCACCAGGGAGGACTACAAGAGAGCGCGAGTCCCAATGCTGCCAGTGGTCACCAAGCTCAAGACAGCATTGCGATGTATCGTTTCGACAATCGTCCTGATGATTCCCTTCTCGCTTTGGATTTTCTTTGAAGGCGGTTTCGGACTAGTCTACTTGGCCATTGCCGGCATTTTCGGAATCTGGGTTCTGTATATCAATGTGAAACTGTTTCTTCATCCCGACGACAAGATGGCTTATCGGGCTTTCAAGATCTCAAGCCCATATCTCTTCACGTTGTTTTTCGCTATGATTGTTGACAGTCTAGTCAGAATAATCTAGATTATCGGGCTGAGTCCCCTTGGAGGGCGACAAGTAATCACGTCCTTGATGCCTCGTGTGCCGAGCATGCGGAGCATTAAGTGGAAGAGTAGGTCATTTTTCATGAAGCGGTCTGCAAGTCGCCTCAATTTGGTTGATACGTACATTTCTTTGCCCATCACTTGTTTCCAGCGTCTTTCATATTCTGAGAGCGGGACTCCCTTCTGTACATGATCGGCTGCGATCTGACCGGCAATTTCGCCGGTGATCATCGCGGTCGAAATTCCTCCGCCGTTGGTAGGCATCACCATGGCAGCGGCATCGCCAACGGCTATCACGTGATCAGAGTAGGTTGACTTCAGCGGACCATCAACGGGAAGAACGTCTGCGATCATCGGGCCAGGTTTTCCTCCTTCAAGCTTGTGCTTAGTCAAATCGCAATTATGGAGGAAATAGTCCAGGTACCCCTTTCCGTCGTTGCGTTCAGAGAAGGAGGTCCTTATTCCAATGCCAACGTTCGCTGTCCCACTTCCTTTTGGTATTATCCAACCGTAGCCTCCCGGGGCGAATTCCATTCCAAAATACATTTCTGTAACTGACTGATCGACGCCTAGGTCGCCCATCAAATATTCATAGTTTATCGCAATGTTGTTGGGCGTCAGGTAATCCTCAGTTAGGATCCCAGCTGACCTGGCCACCTTCGATGGAAACCCATCTGCTGCAATGGCCACTTTCGCTCTGACGCCTTCAGCCTTGTTCTTTCCCACCACTAGCTCTCCGTCATTGTTGAATAGATCGACTGGCGTTCCAAGTTCGATGGTTCCTCCCAAATCGACGACTTTCTTCGCCACGTCTTGTTCAAGTCGCGTTCGGTCGAGTACGTAGGCCTCGAAGTCAAACTCGAACTCTCGACCTTTCGGAGAGATTACCCGGATTGTCTTGCAGAAATTGTCCACCGCATCCTGAGGAACGTCGAAGACGTGCATATAGTCCCCAGCGCTCGGTAGCAGGTATTCCATCTCCTTTCGAACCGGGAAATATTCTCCGCATTTGACTGGAACACCCACGACGGTCTTCTTGTCGAACACGTGAACCTTCAGGCCTCGTTTCAGGGCTTGAACCGCAGCATAAAGGCCACCAGGACCAGCGCCCGCAACCACCAAGTCTGCGCTTCTCTGCAAGCTGATGCACTCTTTTGGGCTAGATCAACGCGTTAAGTCTCGGAATAAAACGGTTCCGTGGGACACGGATTCATGGTGTGGGTACGGTTGAGGGGAGGAGGTAGTTTGCAACTTGGGACAAATAGTCAAGCACTGGACCAGGAAATAGTCCCACCGCAATGATAAGGATAGTAGAGACCACGAGAACCCCAACGAGTAAGCGCGGTTCGCTCAATCGCTCTACGACGGGTGGCTGATCGAAGTACATCCGCTTGACGACCCAGCCGTAGTACGCCATCGAGAAAGCGCTATTCAATACACCTGCCAAAGCCAGCCACCAAAGCTGACCATCCACCGCTGCCGTGAATAGCACTAGTTTGCTCATGAATCCGCTTAGCGGCGGTACACCGGCCAGTGCGAACAAAGAAATGGTCAATGTGAAAGCAGTGATGGGCATCCTAGTTCCTAGGCCTGAATATGAGTCCAGGGATGTTGTTGAGAGCCGACTGTAGACGGCGGCTGCAGCGATGAAAGCGGCAGTTTTCATGACGCCGTGGTTGAGCACGTGAAAGAGAGCACCCGAAATCCCCAGAGGGTTGAGGGCCGCGAGTCCAATGAGTATGTATCCCGCCTGAGCTATGCTCGAATAAGCAAGCATTCTGGTGAAGCTTCGCTGCATCAACGCTGCCACGTTTCCCAACGTCATCGTCAGAATTGCAATGATCGCGAAGGTTCCCGACCAGTCCAATCTGAGGGCGATGAGCGCGATTGCGAAAACGCGTATGAGTGCGGCGAAGCCGCCGTTCTTTGTGCCCGCGGCCAAGAAGGCACCTATCGTTATTGGCGCCCCTTCATAGGCGTCTGGAATCCACATATGGAATGGGACAGCTGCGACCTTCATGCCGAAGCCTGCGATGAACAGAACCGTGGCGAGCAGGGCAAGTGGGTCCGGTTTGGGTATGGCAACGCTCAGAGCTTTTCCGACTGCGTAAATGTTGGTAGTGCCGGTTATCCCGAAGGTTAGGGAAATCGCATAGATGATAATAGCAGACGATAGCGCGCTGAGGATGAAGAATTTCAATGCCGCTTCATTGGAGATTGGATCATCTTTCTGAATTCCAGTTAGGACATATGTGGGGATGTTCATGAGCTCCCAAGCCAGAAATAGCACAATCAGGTCGACGGAGAAGGAGATCAGCATCATGCCGAAAGTTGCGAGAAGAAGCAACCCGTAGTACGTGTCCAGATTCTTGTTCTCTCGCATGTAGTAGATCGACGCGACAGCAATTAGCAACGTTATTCCGACGAAGACCGCAGTGAAGTATGCCGAAAATCCATCGATGGATAGAACACCATAAACAAGCTCCGGTTTTGGAAAACCGTTCCAAACAAGAAGAACAACTCCAAACAAAGTGATGAATAACCCCAGTAACGACCAGTAAGCGACGATCATGCGCCGACCTATACGGGCTGAGAGTATACCCAACAAAGGCGCAAGGATACTGAAGACCGGTAGTGTGAGAAGGAGAAGCCACGTCGTCAGCTGCATCAGGTTCGCCTTTCTTGGAGCGCCCTAGTTGCAATTCCTTCTCGTAAATAACATTTCGCAGAGAGAGCAAACGTTTTTCTTGCCGACCCCGAGTTTCATTGCGACTTCCGGAAACTTGTGAGCAACACATGTCAGGAATTGAAACAATCAAGATAATTGTCGATGCGGAAAAGGAAGCCGCCAAAATTCTCGAAGTGGCTCAGAACAGGGCTTCAGAGATCCGAAAGCGGCTGGACTCCATGATCCAAGAACAGCGAGAAGATATGCTCC
>Ga0315277_10001204_pt1 | contig 38242 bp, 37 predicted proteins | sample YL17G05_15_MG_FD_203695 | JGI IMG/M metagenome (GOLD analysis project Ga0315277, IMG submission 203695) | Sediment microbial communities from Yellowstone Lake, YNP, Wyoming, USA - YL17G05_15 | ecosystem: Environmental > Aquatic > Freshwater > Lake > Sediment | place: USA: Wyoming | collected...
TGGCCGTTCCCGATAGGGAGGCCGTCGCGGCCTTGGGCGAGATCCGGAGAAAGGTCAGAGTCCCGCTTGTCGCCGACATCCATTTCGACCACAGGCTGGCCCTGGCCTCGATCGAAGCGGGGGTGGACGCCTTGCGGATCAATCCCGGCAATATCGGCTCCCCGAAGAAGGTGGGGGAAGTCGTCCGGGCCGCCCGGGAGCACCGCATCCCGATCCGGATCGGGGTCAATTCCGGGTCGCTCGAAAAGGACCTCCTGGCTAAATACGGGGCCGTGACCGCAGATGCCATGGTCGCGAGCGCCTTACGGCACATCCGGATGTTCGAGGACCTGGATTTCTTCGACATCAAGGTCTCCCTCAAGGCATCAGATATCCCCCGGACCCTCGAGGCCTACCGCCTCCTGGCTCCCAAGGTCGATTATCCCTTCCACGCAGGGATCACCGAAGCCGGGGGCCTCTTCACGGGAAGCATAAGATCGGCGGCGGGCCTGGCTCTTCTTTTGAATGAAGGCCTGGCCGATACGATCAGGATCTCCCTGACGGCGCCGCCCGAGAAGGAGGTCGCCGCCGCCTGGACACTCCTCCGGAGCCTGGGACTCAGGTCGAGAGGGGTCGACATCATATCCTGCCCGACCTGCGGCCGGGTGGAGGTCGATCTGATGAGGATCGCTTCGGAGGTCGAGAAGCGCCTGTCCTCACTCGAAACGCCCATGACCGTGGCCGTCATGGGATGCATGGTCAACGGCCCGGGAGAGGCCAGGGAGGCCGACATCGGCGTCGCTTGCGGCAGGAGAAGCGGGGTCATCATCAAGAAAGGGAGGGTCCTCCGGAAAGTCAAAGAGGACCGTATCGTCCCCGAGCTCGTGAAAGAAGTCGTACGGGCGGGGCGGGGAAAAACGGAACGAACGAAACGCGGATCGACATGAGATCGAAACCAGGAGCCGTGACCGTTATCAAGGCCGGCGGACACCAGCGGAAGGTCTCCCGGAAATACGAGAAACTTAAGAGGGAGCTTGAGAGGATGGGAAAGGTCCTGGTCGCGTTTTCGGGGGGCGTGGACAGCACCCTGCTCCTCAAGGCCGCCTCGGATGTCCTTGGCAAGAACGTCCTGGCGGTCATCGCCGCTTCGGAGACCTATCCGGGGAAGGAGACGGCGGGCGCGCGAACACTCGCCCGGCGCCTCAAGGTCCGGCACAAAGTCATTTCGACCCATGAGCTTGACAACCCCGATTTCCTGAACAATCCTCCGGAGAGATGCTACCATTGCAAGAAGGAGCTCTTCGGACGATTGGCCTCGATCGCGCGGGAAGAGGGGATCGCCTTCGTCCTGGACGGGTCGAACCACGATGACCGGCTGGATTTCCGCCCCGGCGCCAAGGCGGCCAGGGAGCTCGGGGTCCGTTCCCCGCTCCGGGAAGCCGGCCTGACCAAAGCGGAGGTCCGGGAGCTGTCGCGGCGGTTCCGGCTGCCCACTTGGGACAAGCCCTCCCTGGCCTGCCTCGCTTCACGCTTTCCTTATCACACGCGGATCGATGGGAAGAGCCTCAGGAGAATCGGCGCGGCCGAGGATTTCCTCAGGGAGGCGGGCTTCCGCCAGGTCAGGGTCCGCCACCACGGACCGGTCGCCCGCATCGAGGTCGAAGCGGGGGAGTTCCCCCGCCTGCTGGAAAAGGGATTGGCAGCGAAAATTTCCGCCCGCCTCAGGGAGTTGGGCTACAGTTATGTCTCCCTGGACCTTGAAGGTTATCGGACGGGAAGCATGAACGAGACCCTGAAAAGAAAGTCGCTGCCGGCGAAAGGGAAGTCGAAATGATGAAAAATCCGTTCATGAAAGGCCCCGCGGCGGCGACCGGTGCATTTTTTTGATCCGGGTCCTCTAGGAAACCGGCCTGAACGGGGGGAGAAAATAAAAAAAGAGGGAGAAGGAAGATCTCAGCCTTCCTTCCCCCAGGGGTTTCGTGCGGTTATCGGTGCGCTGGCCGGGCCCGGACGCGTCCGATCAAAGAGCCTTTTCCGTTTTCTTCTCTGTAATGATGCCTATGATCTCGATCCCGGCCTCCCGCATGACGTCGATGAGGTCGACGATCTTGCCGTATTCGATATCCTGGTCCGCCCTGATGTAGAGCTTCTTTTCGGAGACCGTCAGGAATGCCTCTTCCAGCGCGTTCTGGAGGTTTTCCATCGTGACCTTGTCCTCGTTCACGTAGATCGTGCCGTCCTTCTTGACGGCAAGAACGACGTCCGGGCTGTCAGGCATGCTGGACGTGTTCAGAGCGGACGGCAGCTTGACGTCAACACCCTTCTGAACGAGAGGAGTCACGACCATGAAGATGATCAGGAGAACGAGCAAGACATCACACAAGGGAACGACATTGGGTTCGGAAGGGATTTCTTCCTTACGGCTCCTGGATATTGACAAGCCCATTGTGCGCCTCTCTTTTCAAGACATGATCGATATTTCGATTCCTCGTGTCACTTGGATTCGGATGCTCTGATGAAGAAGTCGATAACCTGGGACGTGGTGTTGTCCATCTCGGCGTCGTAGATCTCGATCTTGGTGTTCAGTAGATTGTAGCACCAGAGGGCGATGATGGCGACACCGATACCGAAAGCCGTTGTGACAAGGGCTTCCGAGATACCGCCGGCGACGGCGCCGATCCCTCCGGACCCGGTCAGGGACATGCTGCGGAACGCGTTGATGATGCCCGAGATCGTGCCGAACAGGCCGATGAAGGGGGCGGAGGTGGCAATCGTGGCCAGGATGTTCAGGCCTCTCTTCAGGTTCTGGTTGAACAGGTTCGCGGCCCTATCGCAACCCCGCTGGGCGGTGTTGATCTGCTCTTCATGGTTCAGGTGGGCTTCTTTGCCCGACAAGAACTCCTGGATGCCGGCGGCCGTCACGCGGGCCAGGTGGCTTCCCTTGTTCTCCTTCTTGGACGCGAGGGCCAGGGCTTCCTTGATCTGCCCGTTCTTGAGCATCTCCGCGAGCTTGGGAGCGATGAGCTGGGATCTTGTCTTTGCCCGGTTGAACGTGAGCTGGCGCTCGATGAATAGGTAAAGGGAAATGATCGAGAGAGAGATCAGGAGAAGGGAAACTGCCTTGGCCACGGTTCCCATGGCCTGCCACATTTCAATCAAACCGAATTGCATGTTAAGTACCTCCTTTTAAATCTCTAAAGCCATTGAAAGCTTTACTTACTTGAGTTGGAATCTCACGGTGACGGTGAAAATGACGCCCCTGGGGCGGCCGTTGATGATCATCGGTTCGTAGACCCACTGGCGCACCGCGTCGATGGCCGCCTGGTCAAGAAGAGGGATGGAACGCAGGACCTTGATGCTCTGCACGCGCCCATAGATGTCGGTCGTCGCTTCGACGATCACGACGCCTTCGACTCTCGCCTGCCGGGCGATCTCCGGGTATGTGGGGTCCACTTGCTTGATCAGCCTGGGGGGCTTGATCTGCCCGATGGCCCGGACCGGGGCTTCGACCTCGCCGACGACACCGCCGAGGACTCCGCCGACGACACCGCCGAGGACTCCGCCGACGACTCCGCCTTCGACACCGCCCTCGACACCGCCCTCGATCCCGATGTCGGAGAGCTGCTCTTCAGCGATCTCTTCCGGGATGTCGACGGGGGCCACGAGCCGGCCGGGTTCGATGGTGGCGGACGCTTGGACGGGCTTGATGCGGGTCTTGGCTTTTGAGGAGCCACGCTTCTTGGCCGGAGGCGGCGGGGGCGGGGGAGGAGGCGGCGGAGGGGCCAGGAACGCGCTGTAAACTTCCACCTTGGGCAGGGTCCCCGTGGAGAGCAGGGGGATCACGATAATGGAGATGATGAACGCGGCGTGGATGAATAGCGCGATGGGAAACGCCAGGGCCTTTCTCTTGGAGCCGGTTTCGCTCCTGAAGAAAGAGTCCTTGAAGATCTCAGGGATCTCTTCTTTAGGTTTTGGCTTCGTTGCTTTCGCCATTTTAATACCTCACGCTCCAAAGTTTTTCCGGTGCAAACAGTATAGATTAAAAAATAGTATTTGACAAGAGAAATTTACCTTCGGAAGCCTTTTTTTGTTTTAAAAAGTTTCTGCCAGAAAATGACCACCGGACACGATAGATAGACGGTCGAGTAGACGCCTTCGATCGTTCCGATGAGCATGATGAACGCGAAATCGTTGATGACCTTGCCGCCGAAGATGTAGAGGGCCAGCAGGGTCAGGAAGACCGTGCCCGAGGTGATGATCGTCCGGCCCAGGCACTGGTTGAGGGAGAGGTTCATGATCTCCTCGAGGGACTCCTTGCGGTAGAGCTTCGAGTTCTCCCGGACCCGGTCGAAGATGACGATCGTGTCGTTGATGGAGAACCCGACGATGGTCAGGACCGCGGCGATGATGGGGAGGTTGATCTCGCGGTTGGTGAACGAGAAGAGGCTCATGGTGATCAGGACGTCCTGGGTCAGGGTGAAGATGGCGGCGACCCCGTACTCCAGCTTGAACCGGACGGCGATGTAGATGAGCATCCCGATGAGGGCCCAGATCGTCGCCTGGGTGGCCTTCTTTCTCAGGTCCTTCCCGACCTGCGGGCCGACCGTCTCCCGGCTGATGACCGTGAGCTTGTCCGGCCCTCTGTTCCCCCTGAGGGCTTCGATGACCTTGTTGGCCAGCTGTTCGTGGGCTTCCATCTCCTGCTGCGCATCGGCCGCTCTAACGACCTGCATCGTCCGGATCTGATACTCATGACCTTTCTTGCCGGTCTCCTGGATGACGCTGCCGCCCAGGCCCGCATCCGCCAATTGCTTGCGGACCTGGCCTACCGGCGTGGGGTCCTTGAATTCGATCCGGATCAGAGTCCCGCCGCCGAAGTCGACACCCGGCTTCAGGCCGTGGAAGACGGTGACGTTCAGGACCCCGGCCAGGACGATGACGGCCGACGCGGCCAGGGCCACGAACTTATACTTCATGAACTGGATGTGCGGTGTTTTGAAGAGTTCCATGTTAGATACTCAGCCTTTTTGCGGACTTGGGGATGGTCACGTCGAAGATCAGGTGGGACACGAACACGGCCGTGAACATGTTGGCCAGGAGGCCGATGATCAGGGTCACGGCGTATCCCTTGATCGGGCCCGTTCCGAACTGGAACAGGAAGATGGCCGAAATGATCGTCGTCAGGTTGGAGTCGAAGATCGCGCTGAAGGCCCGGGAGAATCCGAGCTGGATCGCGCTCGGGACGTTCTTTCCGACGGCCCGCTCCTCCTTGATCCTCTCGAAGATCAGGACGTTGGCGTCGACGGCCATGCCGATGCTCAGGATGATGCCCGCGATGCCGGGAAGGGTCAGGGTCGCTTTGAAGTAGCCGAGGCAGCCGAAAAGAATGACGACGTTGAGGATGAGGGCCGCGACCGCGTTCAGACCCGAGAGCCTGTAGAAGAAGAGCATGAAGGTCATGACCAGCAGGATGGCGAAGAGCCCGGCCATGAGGCCCTGGCGGACGGAGTCGGCGCCGAGCGAGGGCCCGATCGTCCTTTCCTCGAGGTATCTGATCCCGGCCGGAAGCGCCCCCGCCTTGAGAACGACGACCAGGTCCTCGGCCTGCTCGACCGTGAACCGTCCCTGGATGATGCCGCTGTCGGAGATCCGGGCGTTGATGCTCGGAGCGGATTGGATCTTGCTGTCGAGGACGATGGCCAGCTGTTTGCCGATGTTCTCACCGGTGACCTTCTCGAAGCGCCTGGCCCCTTCGGAGTTCAGGGAGAAGGAAACGGCGGGGTTGTTCCACTCGTCGACGGAGCGGCGGACCATGCGCAGGTCCTTGCCCGTGACCGAGGCCACCCGGCTGACCAGGAAGAAACCAGCTTCACCCTTCTTGGGGTCGCCCTTGAGGACCTCCATGTCTTCCGGGGATTTGCCGCCGAATTCCTTGAGGAGGGTCTCCTCGTCCGGGGCCGGTCCGGCCTTGACCAGCTTCCACTCGAGGATGGCCGTGACCTTGATCAGGTCCTTGACCCGTTCCGGGTCGGTGACCCCCGGGAGCTCGACAACGATCCTCTCCGAGCCCTGCCTCTGGATCAGGGGCTCGGCGACACCGAATTGGTCGATCCTGTTGCGGATGGTCTCGACCGTCTGGTTGACGGCCTGGTCCTTGAGGGCCCGGGTGACCAGCGCCTTCATCGTGAATGTTAGCTTGTCTCCCGTGAAGGAGGTGTCCCAGTCCCTCGTGTATTGATCGATGAGGTCCCTTGTTTTCCCCTCCTGGTCGGCGCTCGTCCCCGTGAAAAGGAACCGGCCGGGCCGGTCCTTGGTCGCCGTCTGGAACGTGATGGCGTTCTTCTTGAACAACTCCTGGAAGCGGATGATCTCCTGGTCCGTTTCGACGTTGACGGCGTCCTCCGTGATGACCTGGAGGACCAGGTGGATGCCGCCTTTGAGGTCCAGGCCCAGCTTGATCTTGTCCTTGGGGGGATAGGCCAGGAAGATCGAAAGGCCCAGGACGGCCAACGTCAGAATGAGTTTCCACTGCAATCCTTTTCTCATGTTACCTCTGCTCTCGAGTGGTGTTTCCCCCGGTTGCGATGATGGATCGGCAGCCGAGCCGCCCGGCTCTTACCCGGCTTTTTCCGTTCTCTCGGCGCCCAGGACGGCTCCGACGGCGCTCTTGGTGATGTCGATCTTCACGTTGGCCGAAATTTTGAGCTCGATCCGGTCCGGCTGGACACCCATGACCGTGCCGAAGATGCCGCCGGTGGTGATGATGTGATCGCCGGGCTTGAGATTATTCACCGTGTCCTGGTGCTTTTTCTGTTTCTTTCTCTGGGGCATTATGATCAGCAGGTAGAAGATGGCGAAGACGGCCACGAACGGGAGAAGGGCCGTCAGCATGTTTCCCTTGGGGGCCGGTCCCGCCGCGCCCTGTTGGGCGGACATGAAAAGGCTCATGAACATCATTTTATTATCTTCCTTTTTAAAAGATCGAAAGAGTTTAATGAAATAGCTTGCCTGATTTGGCTGAAAATGTCAAGATAATAGTGGAGATTGTGGATCGTGTTGAGGACGGCGGATGCGATCTCTCCGCGTTCGAAGAGGTGGCGGAGGTAGGCCCGGCTGAAGTTCCGGCACGTGTAGCAGGAGCAGGCCTCGTCCAGGGGCCTCCGGTCCTCGGCGTACTTGACGTTCTTGATGGATAGCCTCCCCCGGCTGGTGAAGAGCGACCCGTTCCGGGCGTTTCGTGTCGGGAGGACGCAATCGAAGAGGTCCACCCCCCGGTCGACAGCCTCCAGAATGTCCTCGACGTACCCCACGCCCATCAGGTAACGGGGCTTGTCTTCAGGCAGGAGGGCGCCGCCCTTTTCGAGGACCTCGAAGAGCTGGGACTTGGGCTCGCCCAGGCCGAGGCCTCCGAACGCGTACCCGTCGAAGTCCATCTCCAGGAGGTCGGAGATGCATTTTTCCCGCTGGTCCCAAAACACCCCTCCCTGACTGATCCCCCACAAGTGCTGGGAAGACTCCTGGGTGTCGAAGTGCCGCTTGGCGCGGGACGCCCAGCGCGTTGTCAGGCCCACGGCTTCCTTCATCGTTTCCATGGTCGCGGGGTAGGATGGAAACGTGTCCAGGCACATCATGACGTCCGTCCCTATCTTCCTCTGGATGTCCACGACGTCCTCCGGGGTCAGGAAGATCTTCGTTCCGTCGAGGTGAGAAGAGAACCGGACCCCGTCCTCCCCGACCTTGACGAGGGGGGAGAGGCTGTAGATCTGGAAGCCGCCGCTGTCGGAGAGGATAGGTTTTTGCCAGGAGATGAAGGAGTGGACGCCGCCAAGCCTCTGGATGGCATCCGCCCCCGGCCGGAGGGAAAGGTGGTACGAGTTGACGAGGATGATCCTGGCACCCATCCCCTCGAGGACATCGTGGGTCAGTCCCTTGACCGTGCCCTGGCTGGCCACGGGCATGAAGGCCGGCGTCTCCACCGTCCCGTGGGCGGTCGCGAGGAGTCCCGTCCTGGCTGAGGAGCCTGCGGCGCGGGCGGTGACCTTGAACAATTTCGTCATTGAGCGAATCGGAAATAGATGACGTCCCCGTCCCGGACGACGTAGTCCTTTCCCTCGAGCCGGATGGCCCCGGCGTCCCTGGCCTTCTGGAGCGAGCCGAGCCGGAGGACCTCCTCGCAGGGGACCACTTCGGCCCGGATGAAACCCTTCTCGATGTCGGAATGGATGGCCCCGGCCGCTTTCACGGCTGTCGAGCCCCGATGCACCGTCCAGGCGCGGACCTCCTCCTTTCCGATCGTGAAGAACGTCAGCACCTCAAGGAAACTGGGGACCTTCCGGAAGAACCCGGCGGCGCTCGGCTCCTTGATCCCGTAGCCGGACATGAAGAGCTCCCTCTCTTCCTCCCCGAGCTCCTGGATCTCGCTCTCGATCCGGCCGCAGAAGGCAAGGGTCGGAGCGGCCTTCGTCCCCAGACCGAAGAGCTCCCCGGGGGCCTCCAGCTGGGCGGCGTCCGTTTCGTCCAGGTTGATCATGTTGAGGAGCGGTTTCTGACTCAGGAAGGCGAAGCTTCGCAGGGACTTCTCTTCGGCGGGGGAGAGAGGAACGTCGCGGACCCCTTTCCCTTCTTCCAGAAAAGGGCGAAGCCTTTCCAGGACGTCTTTTTCCTTTTCGCCTTCCGGGTCCTTCATCTTCTTCAGGTCCCGTCCGAGTTTTTCGATCCGGGCGTTGACCATGACGAGGTCGGAGAGGACAAGCTCCTCTTCCATGACGCGGATGTCGTCCGCCGGGCTGATCTTCCCCCTGGGGTGGGGGACCCGCTCGTCGCGGAACCCCCGGACGACATGAACGAGGCCGTCGGCCCTGTGGAGGTGGCCGAGGTAGGCGCTGTTCTTGACGTCACCATAGGAGATCCCCACGAGGTCCGTGATGTCCACGGGGGTCGCGACTTTCTTTTTATCGGGGTGGAGGGCTGACAGCCCGTCCAACCGGGGTTCGGGCAGGGGGCATGTCCGGACGTTGGGCTCCTTCTTTCCGTCCGCGTAGTCCTTGACCACGATCCCGGCCCCGGTAAGCATGTTGAACAGGGTCGTCTTCCCCGTCCTCGGGTAGCCGAAAAGGATGATGTTCACGGCCTTAGTAAAGCCCGAAACCCATTTTGTGTCAAGGTGATGAAACTTTGCCGAAAACTCGTATCCGGACTTGATGAATTCGTGTAATTGGGCTATATTAGCGCTTCGTTCGATACGGAACATCATGGCTAAAAAAGAAAAGAAGCGGGACAAGGGCGTTTTCAGGGAGTACTTCGAGCTCATCGCCGAGACGGCCGTTTTCGTTTTCTTCGTGATGACCTTTGTCGTCCAGGCGTTCCAGATCCCCACCGGGTCCATGGAGCCAACCCTCCTCATCGGCGACTTCCTTCTCGTCAATAAATTGGCCTATACCCGGCCGGCCTTTCCCTTCGAGGCCAGGGTCCTCCCGGGGAAGACGATCGAAAGAAAGGATATCGTCGTCTTCAAGTATCCCCGGGAGCTCAACAAGGACTTCGTCAAACGGGTCATCGCCCTGGAGGGGGAGAGGATCGAGATCCGGGACAAGCAGGTCTTCATCAACGACAAGCCCCTGTCCGAACCCTACAAGGTCCACAGCGACAACCAGGTCTACTCCAAGAACGATTCCTATCACTACGACGACCTCATCCGCGACAACTTCGGGCCCGTGATCGTTCCGCCGGGCCACGCCTTCGTCATGGGCGACAACCGGGACAACAGCGCGGACAGCCGCTACTGGAGCTTCCTCCCCCTGGACAACATCAAGGGACGGCCGTGGGTGATCTACTTCTCCTACAAGGCCGAGCGGGATGCCTGGCAGAAGACGGGCCTCCAGGACAGGCTCAGGAAGTTCGCGAGCTTTCTCCCCAAGGCCCGCTGGTCCCGGATGCTCAAGGTCATCCACTAAACCGCTTAACGACTTTTTATCTCGGTCTCTTCATACGACCCGATGTAGAAGATGGGATTCTCTGCCGTGAAATCCCGGGCGAAGACCGGGCTCTGGACGATGCCGTCCATGTCCTTGCCCACGGGAAGCCCGAGGAAATAGAGGATGGTCGGCGCGATGTCCACGATCCTCATTCCCTCCACGGTGTTCCGCTTCTCGATCCCCTCGCCGTAAAAAAAGACGACGCCGGCCGGAGTATCCTCGTGGTAGGCCGAGACGTCCGGGTTCCCGAGGATCCATTCCACGAACCGTTTCCAAAGGGGGAGGGGCTCCACCCCGAATGAAGAATAAACGACGAGCAGCTCGTCGTCCTTGAGGGAGGCGAGGTACTTGCCGATGAGCTGGTCGTAATACTCGTAATACCGGGTGATCAGCGGTCCGTACCTGTTGATATCCTCCTGGTTGATGCTGCCGAATTGTTCGGGATGGCTGTACTTATAAAAATAGGCTTCGACCGTATTCAGCCCGTCGAGCAGGAGGTGGAACAACTCCGGCTGCCTCCGGCCCTTCTCCGCGAAGGCCGAATCTTCGCGCTCCCAATCCTCGGTGAATGCGTCGCGGGCAAATTTCAACAGGCGGTTCCTATCCGACGGCTCGACCTTGAAGGCGAGGCCGAAGGCTTTTTCGGCCCGGGGGCCGGGATTCTCCCGCGACGCCCGGACCGGGAAGTCCAGGTCGAGGGCGCTCGAACCGTTGGCCTCAATGATGAAGCCCAGGTCCTTGGCCGCGCGGGGGGGAGAGCCGGGAAGGGCTTTCAGGAGGCCGAGCCGGACCATTTGTCTGAAGAGGATGAAGCGGGGCGTCACGTCCAGCCGGTATGTCCCGTAGAAGAGCCGGTAGGAGTTGAGGGACAACTGGCGGTGCTTGGCGGGGAGCTTGCCGGTCATGAGCGAGTGGTTGAGGATGAAGGACTCGGTCGGCGGGATGGTCTCGAGCCTTCCCCATGTCCCGCTCTCCACGAGCCAGGAAAAGTTCGGCAGCCGGCCCTCCGCGATCATGGGAAATATGAAGTCCAGGCTCAGGCCGTCGAGGCCGACGAGGACCACGTTCCTGTCGATCTTCCTGGCCTCCAGCCGGCCCGCCCTGGCGTCCGCCCGATCCCCCGGATACTTGGCCCTTTGGCCGACGGCGAACACCGATCCCAGGGCGAAGACCAGGAAATAAACGGTGAGCGGCAAGATCTTCTTCTTGTACTTTCGGGTAGCGTAGAGAGCCGCGCCCGCGAGAGCCGCAAGGGCGGCCAGGACGACGGCCTGGGCCCTGAGCCGTCCCGAGGTCCCGGCGTCCAGGAAGGACCGGAAGTATGACGCGTTTTCCCAGAGGATGAAGAGGAAGACGATGATGAGGAGGGCGAAGCTCACGGCCAGGAACGACGGCGAGACGGCCTTGATCGCGAACCTCTTCCCGGTGAAGAATTGGACGATGAAGAAGAGGGAAAGGACCGCAACGAGGACGATCGTTCCGTACGGCAGGGCCAAGGCGAGGGCGAGCTCGCCGAAGGCCGCAACCTCGAAGGGAAGGTTGATGTTGATGTCCAGGGTGAGCAGGGCCAGAAGGCCGGCAAAGAACAGCCCGCTGATCGTCGAGTTCGCCAGGACCTTGAGGAATTTCATCGACGAATAAGTAGCACGAAACCCGGCGAGGGTCAAACTCATGTAAGCCAGCTTGTCTAACTTGTCTAGCTTTCCTTAATGGATTAGAATCAATTGAGACACCATGGACCAACTGGAAGGCACCGTCGAGCAGATCGTCTACTACAATCCCGACAACGGCTACACGGTCTGCCGCTTTGCGGCCGGCGAGGCGAAGCCCGTGACCATCGTCGGATCGTTCCCCCCGCTGTCCCCCGGCGAGGTCCTGAAACTCAAGGGGAAATGGGAGGCCCATCCCAAGTTCGGGAAGCAGTTCCACGTAGAGAGCTTCGCCATGGCCCTGCCGGCCTCCGCCGGCGGCATCGAAAAATTCCTGGCCTCCGGCCTGATCAAGGGGATCGGTCCCGTCCTGGCCAAAAGGATCCTCCGGAGATTTGGAACGCGGACCATCGATATCCTGACCTCGAAACCGGAAAAGCTGAAAGAGGTGGAGGGCGTCGGGCCTGTCAAGCTCCGGGAGATCCGGAGGTCCTGGGAAGAGCACCAGGACATCCGCGACCTCGTCATCTTCCTCCAGGAGCACAACGTCTCCACCAACCTGGCCACCCGGATCTACCGCCAGTACGGCGAGAGGTCCTTTCATGTCCTCAAGAGCAATCCCTACCAGCTCAGCCTGGATATCTGGGGCGTCGGATTCAAGACCGCCGACCAGATCGCCTTGAAGCTCGGGATGGACCCGGGTTCTCCGGAGAGGGTCAAGGCCTACGTCCTCTACCTCCTGGAAAAGGACAACGAGCAGGGACACGTATTCTCGCTGGAGAGCGAGGTCAGGGCCAGATGCCTGGAGGAACTCTCCGCGGACGATGAAAAGGTCGACAAGGCGATCGAGGCCCTGGCCGGGAAGAAGATGCTTGTCCGCGAGCCCGTCGCCTCCGATTCGGCGCTCTACCGGCCGTCCTTCCACCTGGCCCAGGAAGATGTGGTCAGGGCCCTCCACAAGCTGGCCGCGGTCTCCTGCGCCAACCCGCCCTTCGACCTGGACTCCGCCGTTTCGGACGTCGAGAAGAAACTCGGGATCGGCTTTTCTTCCATGCAGAGGCTGGCCATCAAGGAGTGTTTTCAAAAGAAAATCCTGGTGATCACGGGCGGACCGGGCACCGGCAAAACGACCATCATCAAGGCCGTGGTCGAGATCTTCGGCAAGTGGGGGCGGGACGTTCTGCTCGCGGCGCCCACGGGCCGGGCCGCCAAGAGAATCACCGAAACCACGGGCCGGGAGGCCAGGACCATCCACCGCGTCCTCGAATTCCAGCCCAAGAAGGGGGCCTTCCGGCGTGGGGAGAAATGCCCTCTCAACGGCGAGGAACTCATCATCGACGAGTTCTCCATGGTGGACCTGCCCCTGATGCATCACCTCCTCAAGGCCGTTCCGGCCTCGATGCGGCTCGTCTTCGTCGGGGACAAGGACCAGCTGCCCTCGGTCGGCCCGGGCACGCTTCTCCGGGACATCATCGAATCGGGGACCGTGACGGTCGTCAGGCTGGACGAGATCTTCCGCCAGGAGAAGGAAAGCTACATCGTTCTCAACGCCCACAGGATCAACCGCGGCGAGGGACTGGTCTTCCCCCCCAAGGGAGAACAGGGATCGGATTTCTACTTCATCCACGAGGAGGACGACCGGAAGGTGTTCGAAACCATCCTCGGCCTCTGCCAGACAAGGATCCCGCGCTGGCTCCGCATCCCTGCCCTGTCTCTCCAGATCCAGGTCATCAGCCCCATGTACAAGGGACTGGTCGGTGTCGACAACCTCAACCAGGAGCTCCAGCAGAGATTGAACCCTCTCCAGGAAGGGCTCAAGGTGGGAAGCCGCGAGTTCCGGGTCAGGGACAAGGTCATGCAGGTCCGGAACGATTACGAGAAGGAGACCTTCAACGGCGACATCGGGACGATCGTCCACCTGGACAAGACGAGGTTCAGGATCATCGCCGAGTTCGACGGCCGCCCGGTCGTCTACGAAAAGGACGACCTGAACGACATCACCCTGGCCTATGCCGTTTCCGTCCATAAAGCCCAGGGCAGCGAATACCAGGCCGTCGTCATGCCGCTCCTGACCCAGCACTTCATCATGCTCCAGAGGAACCTCTTTTATACCGCCCTGACGCGGGCCAAGAAGCTCAGCGTCATCGTCGGCTCCTACAAGGCCCTCCACATCGCCATCAAGAACGACAAGCCCGTCAAACGCAACTCGCTGGTCAAGGAAAAACTGATGCTCTCTAAAATTGCCGGTTTGACGTAAGTCGGAATTTCGGGACATGACCCAATCCTCTTGAAGGGGTGTCGTGTCCATGGAATCCCCGATCGGCAATTTCGGCGAACTCCCCGGCGTTTGACAGCTGTTCTTTTTCAATTATAATGAACGCGCCGGAGAAGGAGGCCCCGTTTGACGGAAATCAAGGACGAGGAACGATTTCGGACGATCGACGACATCCTGGCGTTCGCCGTTCAAAGGGAAGAAGAAGCGGCCGCGGCCTACGGGACGATGATCGCGACGGCCAGGACCCCGGGGTTGAAAAAGCTCCTCGGCGAGCTCATGGACGAAGAAAAGAACCACACAAGACTCCTGCTGGAGCTGGCCGAGGGCCGGACCGTGGACCGGGAGCCGGAGAATGTCACGGACCTCAGGATCAGCGATTATCTCATTTCGGAGCCGCCGCACCCGGACATGGGATTCCAGGACCTCCTCATCTTCGCGGCCAGGAAAGAGCACAAGGCCGCCCAGCTGTATTCCGCGCTGGCCCTGAGGTCGACGAAGGAGGGGCATCGGAAGCTCTTCGAGTTCCTCGCGGGACAGGAAAAGACCCATAAGCTCAGGCTCGAATCCGAATATGAGAAGTACGTCCTGGGCGAGGATTGAGACACCTTATTATATAAGGAGGAGGAAAACGATGGAAAAATGGGAATGCACGGCCTGCGGATACATTTATGATCCGGGTGTCGGCGACCCCGACAGCGGGATCCAGCCCGGGACTCGCTTCGAAGACCTTCCGGAAGACTGGGTCTGCCCCCAGTGCGGCGTGAGCAAGGAATTCTTCCAAAAGGTTTCATGACCCCGCCGCGGGGAAGGGGGGACTTGCCATGAGAGCGGTGATCGTCGGTAACGGCCTGGCCGGGACCATGGCCGCCAAGACTCTCCGGGAGCTCGATCCGTCCATCGAGATCGAGGTCTTCGCCGGGGAACGATATCCGTATTATCCCCGGCCCAACCTCATCGAGTTTATCGCCGGGAACCTGCCCTACGAAAAGCTGTTCGCCTTTCCCGGGCACTGGGAGGAGCGGCAGAAAATCGTCATTCGCACCTGCGAGCCCGTGGTCCGGATCGACGTCGGGGCGGGGAAGGTGGAGACCCGGGACGGCCGCACGTCGGCTTTCGACCGGCTTCTTCTGGCCAACGGATCCTCGGCCTTCATCCCGCCGATCGAAGGCGCGGAGAAAAAGGGTGTTTTCGTCCTCAGGACGCTGGAGGATGCCCTCGCGATCCTCGAATACCTGAAGGACCACCCGAGGGTTGCCGTCCTCGGCGGCGGACTCCTGGGCCTGGAGATCGCCCGGGCCCTCAAGGCGAGAGGAGCTTCGGTCACGGTGAACGAATTCTTCGACCGCCTCCTCCCGAGACAGCTGGACGTCCGCGGGGCCGGGATCCTGAAGGCCCAGATCGAAAAGTTGGGGATCGAGGTCCGCCTGGGCGTCGCGACGGAAGAGATCACGGGGACCGGGGAGGCCGCCGGGTTGAGATTCAAGGGCGGAGCCGAGGCCGGCGCCGACATGGTCGTCGCGGCCGCCGGCGTCAAACCCAACCTCTCCGTGGCGAAGGAGGCCGGGATCGCCGTCGACCGCGGGGTCGTGGTTAACGACCTCCTCGAGACAAGCCGTCCCGGCATTTTCGCGGCCGGCGACGTCGCCCAACACCGGGACCGCGTCTATGGCATCATCCCCGCGTCTTTCGACCAGGCGCGTGTCGCCGCCTTCAACATGTTGAGCCCCGAGAAGACATACGGGGGCACGGTGCCTTCGAACCAGCTCAAGGTCGCGGGCGTCCATGTGCTGTCCGTCGGCCAGGTCAATCCCGAGGGCGAGGGCTTTGAGGTGCTGGCCCGGGAGGCCGCCGAAATGGGGATCTACAAGAAGATCGTCATCAGGAACGGGACCCTGACGGGGGCCGTCTGGATGGGCACGAAGAAAGGGGCCGCGGAGATCACCCGGCTGGCCGCCTCCGGGAAGAACATCGACAAATGGAAAGCCTCCCTCCTCGAAGACGATTTCGACTTTTCAAGCCTATGAGAACCAGGATCATCATTTTTTGCGCGCTCCTCGCGGCGCCTTTCGCGCTGAAGGGAGAGACCAAGCCGGGGGGCTACCTGTCCTTCGAATTCCTCAAGGGCCAGGCGCAGAGCGGCGCGAGCCAGGGCAGCTTCCAGAACCTCCGGGGCGGGCTTTTTTTCGCAGGGGACCTCGGCCAGAGGTTCGACTTCATGTTTGAGGTGGGCCTGAAAAGCGAGTCGAAGCTGGAAATGGAGCAGGCCTCGGTCGGATTCAAGCTCGCCGTCGAGAGCGACCTCAGGCTCGGGCTCTTCCTCGTGCCCTTCGGAAAGTATAACGAATCCAACCGGCCCCACCAGACCGCGCTGATACGGACCCCGCTCAATCTCGCGGGCGTCACCCCGGCGAGCTGGCGCGACATCGGCCTTGTCGCCCGGGGGCGGATGGGGTTCCTGCGCTACGCGGCCTACCTCGGCAACGGCCTGGGCGAAAAGGACGGGGCCGCCGCCGGCCAGCATTTCAAGGACATCAACAAGGACAAGGGGAAGGGCGGTCGGCTCGGGTTCATCGCCGGGGAAGGGTTCGAAGTCGGAGTCTCCTACTACTCCGGCAAGTATGACGGAACGAACGCGCTCCGTTTGACCCTCGAAGGCGCCGACCTGACTTGGCTCTCTAACGACTACGAGGTCCGCGGCGAATACACGAAGGCGATCTGGAAGAACCCGGCCGGGGTCCCGGACGGAAGGTCCGACGGATATTTTGTCCTCATGGCCCTCAATTTCGGGAAGCTCCAGCCGGTCGTGAGCTTTCAGCGGTCGGACCCCGGTGACCCTTCATCCGGCGTCCGGCTGCTGGTTTCCGAAGAAGGCCCGGAGACTCTCGGGGCGAGGAGCCGTTGGGCGTTCGGCGTCCGCTATTTCATGAGCCCGACCTTCCTCATCAAGGTTGAGTACGACATGAACAAGGAGAAGAGCCCCGCCCTCCGGAACAACGCCGTCCAGATCCAGGCGGCCCTCAGCTTTTGAAACGAAAGAAGGACGACCATGGCGAATCTGCTCGTTCTCGGCACGCAATGGGGAGATGAAGGCAAGGGCAAGATCGTCGACCTCCTGACTCCCGCTTTTGACATCGTCGCCCGCTACCAGGGCGGCCACAATGCCGGGCACACGGTGTGGGTCAACGGGAAGAAGGTCGTCCTCCACCTCATCCCTTCCGGGATCCTCCATCCGGGAAAGACGTGCGTCATCGGGAATGGGCTGGTCGTGTCGCCCGGGGCCCTTTTCCGGGAGATCGAGGACCTGGAGGCCCGCGGGGTCGCCGTGGACGGGGGCCGGATCGTCATCAGCCGCAACGCCCACCTGATCATGCCCTATCATCCGGTGATGGAAAAGATCTCCGAGGAAGGCCGGGGCGAAAAGAAGATCGGCACGACCTGCCGGGGGATCGGGCCGGCTTATGAGGACAAGGCCGCCCGCTGGGGCGTCCGGGCCGGGGACCTCATCGACCTCGCCGTCCTCAGGGAAAAGATCCGCGAGAACCTGCAGGTCAAGAACAGACTTTTCGCGGCCTATGGGGTCGCCCCTCTCGATGCCGGAAAGATCTTTGAAGAATACGCGGGATACGCGTCCCGCATGGCGCCCTACATCCGGGACATCTCCCTCTTCCTCAATGAAGAGATGAAAGAGGGAAAACGGGTGCTTTTCGAGGGCGCCCAGGGCGTCCTGCTCGACCTCGACCACGGGACCTATCCCTTCGTCACGTCGTCGAGCTCGACGGCCGGCGGCGTCTGCACCGGTCTCGGGATCGGGCCGAAGTCGATCCATTCCATCCTGGGCATCACCAAGGCCTACACGACCCGGGTCGGGAGCGGGCCGTTTCCCACCGAACTTGCCGACGAAAAAGGGAAAAAGCTTGCCGCCCGGGGCGATGAATTTGGGGCCACGACCGGGAGGCCGCGGCGCTGCGGCTGGTTCGACGCCCTGGCCGTCCGCTACGCCTGCCGCGTCAACGGCATCGACCGGATTGCCCTGACCAAACCGGACGTCCTGGAGGAGATGGATGAGGTGAGGATCTGCACCGCCTACAGCTATAAGGGCGAGGTCCTGAAAAGCTTCCCCGCCGAGCCCTGGGTCCTGGAAAAAGCGGTCCCCGTCTACAAAACGATGCCCGGCTGGCGGGATTCCGTCCACAGGGCCCGGGAATATGCTTCACTCCCGGCCGCGTTCAAGGATTATGTCCGGGAGATCGAGGATCTCATCGAGACCCGGGTGGGTCTCGTCTCGACCGGCGTCGAGCGCGACGACACCATCCTTCTCGAATCCGAGCTCGCGGGACTCATCGATACCTCCAGCCTGAAGCTCGGGGAGCGAAAATGACGGCGGGCAGGATGACGGGTCGCCCGGTCCAATGGGTCGAGATCGACCGCTGCGCTCTCGTCCACAACGTTGCGGAGTTCCGCCGCCTCATCGGGGCAAGGCGCAAGATGCTCGCGATCGTCAAGGCCAACGCCTACGGCCACGGCCTGCTCGAGGCCGCCGGGATCATCCGTGAAGCAGGGGCGGACTGGCTCGGCGTTAATTCCCTTGAAGAGGGCGTCGCCCTCCGGGAAGCCGGCCATACCTCGCCCATCCTCATCTTGGGCTACGTCCCTCTGGATGGGGCGGCTGAAGCCGTCGTCCGCGACCTGCGGCTCGTCGTCTACAACGAGGAGACGGTCGCCAAGCTGTCCGAGGCCTCCCGGAAGCTCGGCAGGCCTGCCTATCTCCATTTCAAGCTCGAGACGGGAACGAACCGCCAGGGCATCCCTCCCGAAAGGATCACCGGCTTCATCGGCAGGGCGCGGCGCCGGCCCGGAATCGTCGCGGAGGGGATCTCTTCCCATTTCGCCAACATCGAGGACACGACCGACCATCGTTTTCCCAGGCGCCAGCTCGAGATCTACCGGTCGGCCGTCGAAGCCCTCGGGAAACACGGGATCCACGTCCCGGTCAGGCATATGTCGTGCACGGCGGCCGTGATCCTCTTCCCGGAAACGTGGTTCAACCTCGTCCGGGTCGGCATCGGGCTTTACGGACACTGGCCGTCCAAAGAGACCTACTTGTCCTGCTTGGAAAAGCGCCGCGAACCGTTGTCCCTCAGGCCCGTCCTTTCCTGGAAGGCCCGGATCGCCCAGATCAAAAAGGTCCCCAAGGACGCGCTCGTCGGTTACGGAGGGACCTACAAAACGACGAGGCCGACGACGCTGGCCGTCATCCCGGTTGGCTATTACGACGGTTACGCGCGGAGCCTTTCCAACTCCTCTTATGTGCTCGTCAAGGGGCGTCGGGCCGCTCTGCGGGGGAGGGTCGCCATGAACTTTCTCACGGCGGACGTCACCGACATCCCCGGCGTCGGACTCGAGGAGGAAGTGACCCTGATCGGCAAGGACGGGGCCGAGGAGATCTCGGCGGACAATCTGGCAGTTCTGGGTGGGACCATCAGCTACGAGACCCTGGCCCGGATCAATCCGCTCATCCCGCGGATCGTTGTTTAAGGGCCGCGGCCCGGCGCGCGCCCGAAGAATGCCGTTAATGACGGGGAGCTTTTCTTTTGATAAAATACCTCTGGTCCGATTCGTCAAGGAGGAATTGACAATGCCGGAAACCAAAGACGTGAAGCCCACAGCCGGTCTTTCGCTGAGTACGGGGAGCCTGACCCTGGAGCAGGTCGACCTGCTCCTGACCCACCTGCCCGTGGACGTCTCTTTCGTCGACGAACGTGACACCGTCCGTTATTATTCGGCCACCAGGGACAGGATCTTCGCCCGGACCCCCGCCGTCATCGGCCGCAAGGTCCAGAACTGCCACCCCGGGAAGAGCGTCCATATTGTGGACGCGATCCTGAAGGCGTTCAAAGCGGGCGACAAGGACACAGCGGAGTTCTGGATCGAGATCGAAGGGAAGTTCATCTACATCCGTTATTTCGCCGTCCGGGACAGCGCCCGGGCCTACAGGGGATGTCTCGAGGTCAGCCAGGACGTCACCGGAATACGCGCCCTCAAAGGCCGGAAAAGACTCCTGGATTGGAAATAAAAGAGCGGCGGGGAAAGCCTACTAATTTTATAAGATTACTTGATGTCCGCCCGCGGAAGGCGTAGAATTGTGGTGTTATGGTCGTGGAAATAAATCCCCAATAGATCTATATTGGAGGCAGATCCCAAGGAGGGAAACGATGAAAGAAAAGGTCGAAAAGGCGTTGAACAGGATCCGTCCCGCCCTCCAGGCCGACGGCGGCGGCGTTGAGCTCGTGGACGTCAAGGACGGTGTCGTCAAGGTCCGTCTCACCGGGGCCTGCGGCGGCTGCCCCATGTCCCAGATGACTCTCAAGATGGGGATCGAGAGGCACCTCAAGAAGGAGGTCCCCGAGGTCAAAAGCGTCGAGGCCGTCTGAGCCGGACGTTCACGGTTCGTCCCGAACGCGCGTATCGGACGGAGGACCGGGGAGGGGCGGAGTTGAGAAAAGTCTATTTGGACCACATCGCGGCGACCCCGTTGAGGCCGGAGGTCCTGGAGGCCATGCTGCCGTTTTTCCGGGGGAGCTACGGCAATCCCCAAAGTCTTCACTCGGCCGGTCAGGAGGCCCTCCAGGCGGTCGATGAAGCCAGGGCCAGGGTTGCCGGACTTCTCGGCGCGGCGAGCGAGGAGATCCTCTTCACCGCCGCCGGGTCGGAATCCAATAATTTCGCTCTCAAGGGAATGGCCCTCGCCAACCAGGCCCGGGGCAAGCGCATCGTCGTCTCCGCGATCGAACACGCGTCCGTCCTGAATTCGGCCAAGGCCCTTGAGAAGCTCGGCTTCACGACCGCTCTCGTCCCGGTGGACAGGTTCGGCCGGGTCGATCCCGGGGACGTCCGGAAGGCCTTGACCAAGGACACCGTCCTCGTTTCGGTCATGACGGCCAACAGCGAGGTCGGGACCATCGAACCGGTCGCCGAGATCGCCCGGGTCTGCCGGGAGAACGGCGTCCTCGTCCATACCGACGCCGTGGCCGCGGCCGGGACGGTCCCGGTCGATGTCAAGGCCCTCGGCGTGGACGCCTTGAGCCTGGCCGCCGACCAATTTTATGGTCCCAAAGGGGCGGCCGCGCTTTTCGTCAGAAAGGGCGTGCGCGTTCTGCCGCTCATAGACGGCGGCGTCCAGGAGGGAGGGCGCCGCGGCGGGACGGAGAATGTCCCTGCCATCGTCGGAATGGGGAAGGCCGCCGAGATCGCCGCCGCCGGACTCGGGCAGAAGGCAGAGACCGCAAAGACCCTCCGCGACCTTCTCATCCGGGAGCTTCTGTCCCGCGCCGACCATGTCGTCCTCACCGGGCACCCCGAGCTCCGGCTGCCGCACCACGCCAGTTTCTGCGTGGAGTTCATCGAGGGAGAGGGCATGCTCCTTCACCTGGACATGAAGGGCGTCGCCTGTTCGAGCGGATCGGCCTGCACGTCCAAGTCCCTTAAGGCCTCCCACGTTCTGCTGGCGATGGGACTCGACCATGCCCTGGCCCAGGGGTCGCTCGTCTTCAGCCTGCTCGAGACGACGACGCGCGAGGACATCGACCACGTCCTCGAGGTCTTCCCGCCGATCATCGATAAGCTGCGCCGGATGTCCCCCCTTTACACGAAATACTTGGAGGAGAAGGAACCATGATCTATAGCGATAAAGTGATGGAACATTTCCAGAACCCGCGCAACGTGGGCGTCATCAAGGACGCCGACGGAGTCGGCAAAGTCGGCAATCCCGTCTGCGGCGACATGATGACCTTCACCATCAAGGTCAAGGACGGCCGGCTGGCAGACATCAAGTTCCAGACCTTCGGCTGCGGTGCGGCCATCGCCGTCTCGAGCATGGTCAGCGAAATGGCCATGGGCAAGACCCTGGAAGAGGCCATGCGGATCACGAACAGCGGCGTCGCTGAGGAACTGGGCGGCCTGCCAAAGAACAAGCTCCACTGCTCGAACCTCGGCGCCGACGCCCTGCACGAAGCCATCGCGAATTATGAACAGAAACGGCAACCCGCGGCCAAGGCGCCGGAGAAGGCCGAACACCCTCGCGAAGGGGAGGAATGCGCCTGCCCGTATTGCGACGGGCCGCTCGTGGATGAAGGGACCGAGGAATACTGCCAGAAGTGCCAGGTCGAGTTTGTGGAGTGTCCCCGTTGCGGGGAGCTCAACAAGAAGGGCGGAGAGACCTGCGTCCACTGCGGCGCGGGCCCCGGGGCGTAACGGCCCGGCCCCGGGTCGGACGTTGAGGTCCAAGGAGTGATCGTGGAACTGCGGGAGATCGTCCAGGAGATCGGCAGGCTCAAGAGGGAGAGGAACGCCGTCATCGTCGCCCACAACTACCAGCGCCCCGAGGTCCAGGATGCGGCGGATTTCGTCGGCGATTCCCTGGAGCTCAGCCGGAAGGCCGCGGGCTGGGATGCCGGGGTCATCATCTTCTGCGGCGTCCGTTTCATGGCCGAAACGGCGGCCATCCTGGCCCCCGGAAAGACGGTCCTCATCCCTGATCCGGACGCGGGCTGTCCGATGGCCGACATGATCACGGCCGGGGAACTGAGGTCGTGGAAAGCCCGCTATCCGGGACGGAAGGTCGTCTGCTACATCAACACTTCGGCGGAGGTCAAGGCCGAGTCCGATATCTGCTGCACGTCCTCGAACGCCGTGGCCGTCGTGAACTCGATCCCCGACGAAGAGGTCCTTTTCGTCCCGGATAGGAACCTCGCCGCCTGGACGGCGCGGCAGACGGGCAAAAAGATCATCGCCTGGGACGGATATTGTTACGTCCATAACCGCTTCACGGCCGCGGACATCCGGGCCGCGAAAGCTCTCCACCCAGCAGCAGAGGTCTGGGCGCACCCGGAGTGCCAGTTGGAAGTCCTGGACCTAGCCGACAAGGTCCTGTCGACGGGAAAGATGGTCCGGGAAGCCAGGGAAACCGACCGGAAGGAGATTGTCGTGGCCACGGAGGCTTCGATCATCCACCGCCTGAAAAAGGAGGGCCCGGTCACGGAGTTCTATCCTGCCCGGGAACCGGCCTTCTGCTTCAACATGAAGAAGATCACGCTGGACAAGGTGATGAGATCGCTCAAGGAAACGACCACCAGGGTCACCGTCCCCCCTGAAGTCGCCGATAGGGCCAGAGGGGCCATTGAAAAAATGATCAAAATTTAAGGGAGAAGGACAAACATGAGGAAAATGACCGAACAGAATGTCAAGGACGCCCTTGCCGGCGAGAGCCAGGCTCACATCAAGTACCTGGCCTTTTCGGAAAAGGCTGCCGCCGAGAACCTGCCCAATATCGCCCGCGCGTTCAAGGCCAACGCATTTGCCGAGAAGGTCCATGCCACCAACCATCTGAAGACGTTGGCCGGGATCGGGACGACGGCCGAGAACCTGGCCGCGGCGGTCGAGGGCGAGACCTTCGAGGTCGAAGAGATGTATCCGGCCTACATCAATGTGGCCGAACTCCAAGGGGAGAAGACGGCCCGCTTTTTTTTGAACGCGGCCATAGCGGCCGAACAGGTCCACGCCGCGATCTACAAGAAGGCCAAGAAAGCCGTGGACAAGGGCGGGGACATGGAGGCGAAACCCATCCACGTCTGTTCGGTGTGCGGATTTACGATGGAGGGCGACGCCCCGGACAAGTGCCCGATCTGCGGCGCCCCGAAAGAGAAGTTCGTCACGTTCTAAGCGCGTCGGATTCGGGGCCTGAAGGGAGGGCTGTTCCCATCCCCCTCCGCCCCGCGTCATTTCCCTGAAGGAGGGTTCGCATGTCATTGGATTCAAAGCTCCAGCCCTTCCAGGTGCTGGCCGCGGCGATCGCCTCGGAGGTCGACGCCCTCGCATTCTACACGAAGCTCCAAGAGAAGGTGAAGAACATCATCCTCCTCCGGAAGTTGAAGTTTCTCGCCTTCGAGGAGGAGCAGCACCGCCGGATGCTCCAAAAGCTTTTTGGTCAGCGCTTCGCGGGGAAGCCGCTCGAGGTCCCGGACGTGTCGCCCCTGCCGAAGATATCGGCCTCCCTCGGAGACGATCCTCCGGTCGTCGATCTGTTCAAGGTTGCCCTCGATGCCGAAGAAACGGCCGGGGCGTTCTATGAGGAATCCGGTAAGGCCGCTGAGGACGAAGGGAGCCGGCGGCTGCTGACCTATCTCAGCCGTGTCGAGCGCAGCCACGCGGCCATGATCCGGTCGGAGATCGACCTGCTTGTCACGTACCCGGATTATTACGCGGTGGAGGACTTTCACCTCGGCCAGGACCTCTTTCACGTCGGGCCGTGATCCCGGGGAGAAGAGCGGATGAAGAACGCCAGGGAACGGGTCGCGGAGATCATCGGCGGTCTGCGCCGGGAATTTCCGGAAAGCCGGACCGCCCTCAAGTTCGAGACGCCCTTTCAGGTCCTCGTGGCGACCATCCTCGCCGCTCAGTGCACGGACGAAAGGGTGAACAAGATCACGCCGGGGCTGTTCAGGAAATATCCGACAGCGGAGGCGTTCGCTTCCGCGGATAGGGAGGACCTGGAGAACGAGATCCGGTCGACCGGCTTCTTCCGTAATAAGGCAAAGAGCATTCTCGGGGCCGCGAAGAGGATCGTTGAGGATTTCGGAGGCCGCGTCCCCGACACGATGGCGGAATTGGTGACACTTCCGGGCGTCGCCCGGAAGACGGCCAACATCGTGCTGTCCGCAGGTTACGGCAAGGCCGAAGGCATCGCCGTGGACACCCATGTCCGGAGATTAGCGGGGCGGCTCGGCCTGAGCAGGGAGTCCGACCCGGAGAAGATTGAGCGGGACCTGATGAAAATCGTGCCCCGGGAGGACTGGCTGGACCTCAATTCCATGCTCGTCGACCACGGCCGGAAGACGTGCCGGGCCCGGAAGCCCGACTGCCCGGCTTGTCCCATTCGGCATCTTTGCCCTTCGGCCAACAAGACAGAAGGGGTCAGGTCTTGACATTGGACAATTTTGTCCGATGTCAAGACCTGACCCCTGGTTCGTTTGATTGATGATTAAAGACGCGATGCTGTGGAAGCCCCAAGCCGAGAGCGGAGTATCCTGTTGCCTCTGCGCCCACCGGTGCGAGATCGCTCCCGGGAAGTTCGGCGTCTGCGGAGTGAGGCGGAACGACGGGGGCAAGCTTGTCACGCTCGTCTACGGAGAAGTCATCGCCGCCCACATAGACCCCATCGAGAAGAAGCCCTTCCATCACTTCCTGCCGGGGACAACGTCTTTCTCCATCGCAACCGTGGGCTGCAACTTCCGCTGCGCGTTCTGCCAGAACTGGGAGATCTCCCAGGCCTCGAAGAGGGACGGGGCCGGCGGCAGGGGGGTCAAGCTCATGCCGGAAGATGTCGTCCGGGAAGCTGTCGCCGGAGGCTGCCGGAGCATTTCTTACACCTATACCGAGCCGACCATCTTTTTCGAGTTCGCTTACGACACGGCCAGGCTGGCCCGGGAGAAGGGCCTCCGCAACAATTTTGTGACCAACGGCTACATGACGGCCGAAGCCCTCGAAACCATTCGTCCTTATCTCGACGCCGCCAATGTCGACCTCAAGGCGTTCAAGGACGAGACCTACAAGAATGTCTGCAAGGCACGGCTGGGACCCGTTCTGGATTCCATCCGCCTCATGAAGCGGCTCGGGATCTGGGTCGAGGTGACGACCCTGGTCGTCCCGGGGTTGAACGACGGCGACGAGGAGCTCGCGGCGATCGCCCGTTTCCTTGTCGGTGTCGACCCGGACATTCCATGGCACGTCAGCCGATTTCACCCGGACTACGAATATACGGAGGCGCCCGCGACCCCCGTCCGGACGCTCGAGAGGGCCTATGATCTTGGAAAAAGGGAAGGCCTGCGCTTCATCTATGTCGGGAACGTCGGGGGCTTTTCCGAGGACACCCCATGCCCGTCGTGCGGCAAAGTCCTTATCCGCCGGCGCGGTTTCGACGTCGACGCGGACCTGATGAACAGAGCGCACTGCCCCTTCTGCGGCGCTTCCGTCCCCGGCGTTTTCTGAGAAGGGGGCAGGGCCTCCTTTTCGGATGACCCCAAAGAGGGCCCGATACCAAGGGCCGACTCCTTATGTTAAAATGGCCTCATGGAGCGCTACCGGATCCTGCCGCATACTGCCGATGGAAAGTTCCAGGCCTTCGGAGAGACGCTCGAGGAGGCCTTTGCCAATGCCGCCCTGGCGACGGCGTCGTTGATGTGGGACTGGACGAAGGTCGAGCCGAAAGTCCGTTTTGCGGTCCGCGTCCGGGGGAGGGACCTGGAACAGCTCCTGGTGAAATTCCTGGGCGAGGTCATCTACTTGATGGAAACACGGCGGTTCCTTCTGGCCGGGGTCTCCGGTCTGAAGATCGAACAGGACAATGGGAGCTACAGGATCGAAGCGGCTTTCCATGGGGACGAGATCTCCGCGCGCTATGAGATCTTCGGCAACGTCAAGGCCGTCACGTACAGCGACATGAGGATCGAGGACGGCGACTGCGGCGTCTGCACGGTCCAGGTCGTTTTGGATATGTAAAGAAGAAGAGCTGGGTAAGCCGGACAACTTAGAGAAACCGTCCGAGGCAGCCGTAGGTTTCAGCCTGCGTCTTCTGTCGTGTGGGCGGGACGAACCGGCGGCACCCTCCGGCTTCCGCACGGGGCTCAGGTCGTGAAGGCGGAACGAGGAAAGGAAGGGGCCCATGGAGCTTGTAAAGATCGACGAGAACACTTGGGAGATCCCGAAAGAGGGTGAAATGAGGGTCCCGGCCGTCATCTTTGCCTCGGCCCGGCTCCTTCAGGACATCAAGCATGACCTGACTCTCGAACAGGCCCGTAACGTGGCCTGCCTGCCCGGGATCCGGCGCATGTCCTACGTCATGCCCGACGCACACCAGGGATACGGTTTCCCGATCGGCGGTGTCGCCGCCTTCGACCCGGACGAAGGGATCATCTCTCCCGGAGGGGTCGGTTATGACATCAACTGCGGGGTCCGGCTTCTTCGCACGGAGTTCACGGAGGCCGAAATTTCGTTCAGGCGAAAGGATCTGCTGGCGGAGATCTTCAAGGACGTTCCGGCGGGCGTCGGCAAGGGAGGCATGACAAAGCTCAGCCGTGACGGGCTCAAGGAGATCCTTGCCAAGGGCGCGGAGTGGGCCGTCGAGAACGGCTACGGCTCTTCCGCGGACCTCGCGCGGACCGAAGAACAGGGAAGGATGAAGGACGCGGACGCGGGGTCCCTGTCCGACCGCGCCCTCGAGCGGGGGATCCCCCAACTCGGGACCCTCGGCGCCGGAAACCATTTCCTCGAGTTCCAGAAGGTCGTCGAGATCTTCGACGAGGACGTGGCCCGGACCTTCGGGATCCATTCCGAGGGACAGGTCACGGTCATGATCCACTGCGGCAGCCGCGGGCTCGGCCACCAGGTGGCCTCGGACCATATCGAGCTCATGGGGAACGCGTTCGGGACTGCGGGCCTTCCGGACAGGGAATTGGTCCATGCCCCCTTCCGTTCGGACCTCGGGCAGCGGTATTACCGGTCCATGTGCGCCGCCGTGAACTATGCCTTTGCCAACCGTCAGATGATCGCCCATCGGGTGAGGGATGTCTTCGCCCGAGTCCTCGGAAACGCCGAAGGGATGGACCAGGTCTACGACGTCTGCCACAACGTGGCCAAGCTCGAAAGGCACGTGGTGGGGGGCGTCGATAGAGAGCTCTGCGTCCATCGTAAAGGCGCGACCCGGAGCTTCGGCCCGGGCCGCCCGGAGGTCCCGGCCGCGTACCGGGCCGCCGGCCAACCTGTCATCATCCCCGGGAGCATGGGCACGGCTTCGTACATCCTAGTCGGGACCGCCGAGGCCGAAGAAAAAAGTTTCAGCTCCACCGCCCACGGCGCGGGCCGGGTCATGAGCCGCCACGAAGCCCTCAGGCGCTTCCGCGGCGAGCGGATCCGCGACGAACTGGCCGGGCGGGGGATCGAGCTCCGGGCCACCAGCTGGAAGGGTGTCGCCGAGGAAGCCGCCGCCGCTTACAAGGACGTCGACGAGGTGGTCCGGGTCTCCCACGAACTGGGGATCGGCCGCCTGGTGGCCAAGGTCGTGCCCATCGGTGTCATGAAAGGCTGACCTCTTTTCTTTGCGTTCTCGCGGCCGTTCTGCTATCTTTATCGCCGTGAAGGTCCTCCTGGCCGGCTTCAATCTCGATAAAGAGGTCATCGACGACCTGAAAAGACATTCGCCGCCGAGGGACGATGTCACCCCCGAAACCCTTTCCGCTTCCTATGCCAGGATCTCCCGCGACGCGAGGCCCGTGGATGAGCTGCGGGCCGCCGCCCGGGCCGAGGTTGAGCGGGCCCGGCGCTCCAACCAGAGCATCATCTTCAGGATGGGCCACCATTCCGTGGCCGAACACGCCGTCTTCAACTTCGACGTCATCGGCGTCAGCCGCCTGGCCATCGAGGAGATCGAGAGGTTCCGGCTGGGCTCGTATACCGAAAAATCCCAGCGCTACATCACTCTGGGCGACGATTTCGTCATTCCCGAAGAGGTCCGTGAGGCAGGACTCGAAGCCCTTTTCACGGGGACGGTCCGCGCTCAGAACGCCCTCTATCACAAGCTCTACGCGAGGCTCAAACCTTATATCTTCAACAAGTTCAAAGACGCTGCGGAGAACCCGAAAAACCATTCCGTCCTGGACGGCTGGGCCAAGGAAGACGCCCGCTACGTCGTGAGCCTGGCCACTTGCGGGCAGCTGGGGATGACCCTGAACGCCCGCAACCTGGAGCTCCTGATCCGCCGCTTCGCTTCCAAACGGCGGGCCGAGCTCAGGGAGTTCAACAGCCTGATCCGGAGCCTGGCCAAGGAAGCCGCCCCGTCCATCATCCTTTTCACGGAAGCCGGCGCTTTTGACGCGAAGGCACTCGGGGACGTCAAAGACGCGTTCGCCCGTTCCGGCGCCGTGACGCCTCGACCGAAAAGCCGCCGGGCCGGAAAGGACCTTGACATCGCGCTCGTGGACTGGACCCGTGACGCCGACGACAAGGTCCTGGCCGCGCTCGGCCATGCGACGTCGGGAGAATCCTACGACACGTGCCGGGCAAGGGTCGGAAGGATGACAGGCGGGCGGAAAAAATCCGTCTTTATGGCCGCCCTCGGGCGCATGGAGTTCTATGATTTCCCCCCCAGGGAGTTCGAATACGCCGACCTGACCTTCGAGCTGGTCGTTTCGGCCTCGTGCTTCGCCCAGCTCAAGCGTCACCGGATGGCCACCCTGACCTCTCAATCCTACGACCCCGGACTCGGAGTGAAAGTGCCGCCTTCCGTCAGGGAGATCGGGGCCCGCTCCGAGTTCATGGAGATCATCGAAAGAACGGATGAGACCTACGACGCCCTGAAGAACGCGACCGGCCCGGCCGCCGATTATGTCCTGACCAACGCCCATCGCCGGCGCGTCCTGCTCAAGGTCAACGCCCGCGAACTCTATCATATCTCCCGCCTCCGCGAGGACGCCACGGCCCAATGGGACATCCGCGACATCGCCACCCGGATGTCGTCCCTGGCGAAAAGGGTCATGCCCTTGACATGTCTGTTGCTCGGCGGCAAGGACCTCTATCCGGAGATTTACCGGCGTGTCTTCGGCCGTCCCCCCGGGATGACCCCGCCCTTCGTGCTCACATGAGCGCTCCGAGCCAGGAATGCCTTCTCGCGCGAAAGGAAACGCCGATCCCGTCCGATTGTCTTTGGCGGCGGGCTATGCTATAAAAAGGCTTGGATCGAGCCCGGGGCCGAAGATCCCCCGGAAGAGGAGTTAGACGGCTTTGAGCGGCAACGCTTTCGATGAACTGAAAGAGCGCGGGTTCATAGCCCAGGTCTCCGATGAAAGCGCCGTGCGGAAGATGCTCGGTGAAAAGAAGATCACCTTCTACGTCGGTTTTGACAGCACGGCCGCCAGCCTCCACGCCGGGAGCCTCGTGCCGATCATGGCCATGATGCACCTCCGGCGGGCGGGCCATCGCGCCCTCGCCCTTGTCGGCGGCGGCACGACCATGGTCGGCGACCCGAGCGGCCGGACCGAGATGCGCCGGATGCTGGATGAAAGCCTGATCCGGTCCTACGGAAAGTCCATCCTTGATCAGCTCGACCGGTACCTTCGGTTCGACGGGACGGGAGCGATCGCGGCCAACAACGCGGACTGGCTTCTTCCCTTGAACTACATCCGGTTCCTCCGCGAGATCGGCCGGCATTTCAGCGTCAACCGGATGCTGGCCGCCGAGGCCGCCAAGCTCCGGCTCAAGAAAGGCCTGTCCTTCGTCGAGTTCAACTATCAGCTTCTCCAGGCCTACGACTACCTTCACCTTTTCCGGACCTTCGGGTGTACGCTCCAGATGGGCGGGGACGACCAATGGGGGAATATCCTGGCGGGCGTCGATCTCATCCGCCGGGTCGAAGGGGCCGAGGCCCAGGCCATGACGTTCCCTCTCCTGACGACGAGCGCCGGGGCCAAAATGGGGAAGACGGCCAAAGGGGCCGTATGGCTGGACCCCGCGCTCTTCAGCCCGTACGACTTTTACCAGTACTGGGTCAACTGCGATGACAGGGACGTCGGCCGGTTCCTCCGTCTCTACACGCTCCTGCCTCTCGATGAGATCTGCCGTCTGGAAACGTTCAAGGACCATGAGACGAACGAGGCAAAGCGCGTCCTGGCCTACGAAGCGACGAAGCTCACCCACGGCAAAGCCGCAGCCAATGAGTCCCGGGCGGCCGCACTTGCGTTATTTGGTAAACGCACGGACGTTCCGGGGCCCACACTAAAGGTCCAGTCGAGTTCTCACGTAGTGCTAAGCGATCATGTGACCCTGATTCCAGGAATACCCACAACATTCGTTCCGCGTGCCCGGCTGGAAGCCGGGATCAGCCCGGCGGAGCTCTTCACGGATGTCGGGCTGACCCCGTCTCGGGCCGAGGCGAAACGTCTGATCAAGCAGGGAGGGCTCTACGTCAACGACGAGAGGATCGACAGCCTCGACCGGCTCCTGACGATCAAGGACGTCGGCGCCGACGGCTTGGTGCTCAAGGCGGGGAAAAAGAAGTTCCGCCGCGTCGTTCCGGAGTGACGGCCGCGGAGCTTTATTATTGGGCGGGTGTCCACGCCGTCAACAAGCCGCCACCGACGGGCGGCCTGATCCCATCGATCCTCAGGATCATCCATCGATGAAGACACGCCGTCCCCTGACCTCGATCCGGCCTTCGAAGAACAGGCGGACGGACTCCGGGTAGATCCTATGTTCTTCAACGAGGATCCGGGCGCTGAGCGTCTCCTCGGTGTCGTCCTGGAGCACGGGGACCGCCGCCTGGAGGATGATGGGCCCCATGTCCACCTCCTCGGCCACGAAGTGGACCGTGCATCCCGAGAACCGGACGCCCCAGTCGATAGCCTTCTGCTGGACGTGGAGTCCGGGGAACGAAGGCAGCAGGGCGGGGTGGATGTTCATGATGCGGTTCTTGAACGCCCGGCAGAGGACCGGAGTCAGGATCCGCATGTATCCGGCCAGACATACGAGATCGACGTTTCTTATTTCGAGCCGGCTGACGATTTCGGCGTCGTAATCCTCGCGAGTCGCGAAGAGTTTGGGGTTGAGACTCAGGGTCTCGAGGCCCCTTTCCCGGGCCGCCTGGAGACCCGGGGCGTCCTCCTTATTGCTCAGGACGAGGACGATCTCGGCGTCGATCCGTCCTTCCCGGACGGCGTCATGAATGGCTCTGAAGTTCGATCCCCTGCCCGAAAGCAGGACGGCGACCCGGCCCGTCTTGCGGGGACTTCGATAGATCTCTTCGGACATGGCGGCATCCTTTTCGTTCAGAATTTTATGAAGAAGCCCAGCTTCAGGACGAAACCGCCGAAATCCATGACAGCTTTCCGGACGGACCGGAAGGTCTCTCCGGCCGGCGCCATTTCCCAAGTCTGGATCTTGGCCTGCCAGAAGTCCAGGAAGGAGTTGTATTCCTCGAAGAAATAGAGCGTGCCGTTCGCTCCCCTGAAGGTGTTGGCCTTGGCCCGCCTCAGGGACGCCTCGCAGAAAAAGCCCAGGTTCTGATCCTGGCTATATTTCACTCCAAGACCCCCCTGGATGAGGGCGCCCCGCCCGGAGGCGGATTGAAACGACGTGTATGTATAGCCCCGATCCGACTCTCTCTTCCCGGCTTCCCTGTTCACATACTTGGCCCGGAGCCATCCCATCCCGGTCCGGATATAGATCTGGAACTTTGGACCCAGGGGCAAGAAAAAGTATCCGGAGATGATCAGGGGCGTTGCCGCGACCTTGGTCGGACGCACATAGATCCAGGGAATGGTATACTTTTGGACGGTCGTGATTATGGAGCGCGATTCGGTGACCTCACTGTAAGAGTAGCCGGAGCCTATCCCGACGGCCCAACGCGGGGTCAAGTTCAGGAGGACTTCCCCTTCGAAATCGAAACCGCCCCTGACCTCACCCCCATTGCCGCCGCTGAACTTCCAGTCGGGGATCAAGGCCGTTTCCTTTTTATGAAACCCCACCCAGCCCTGTTGAGAACGATTGATTTCGTTGAAAACAAGGAAGCTGTAGCCTCCGGAGAGCTTGAAGCTGAGGCTGAGCCCGGAGGAGGGGAGGGCCGCCGCCTGGAGGAAGACACATAGCAGGCCGAAACCTGCCATCCGTTTTCGTCCGGCCTTCCAGTTCATTTTCGGGGGGCCCTCACTTTTTGACCTTGTAACGTGAGGGGATGCTTTCTTTCCAGGCATTAAATGCGTCTTCGACGGGAATACGAAGAACCTCCTGCCGGCGGATGCGGACGACGATGTCGCGGCCTCCGGTCCTGCCGATAATCCTCGCTTTGACCTTCCGCTTCCTGGCCAGGGCGAAAATCTTCCCTGCCTGGCGCGGACCGGCCGTGACGACGATCCGGGATTGGGATTCCCCGAAGAGCAGGGCATCGGTCCGCATCCGGTCTCCGAGGTCGATCGAGCATCCCAACCGCTTTCCACTGTGGAAAGAGCATTCGGCGAGGCAGACGGCCAGGCCGCCGTCCGAAACGTCATGGGCGGACCTGAGGAGGCCCTCGGTGATCGCCTCGAGGCACAGCTCCTGGACTTTCCTCTCATCGGCAAGATCGATCCCGGGCGGGACGCCCTTTTGCAGACCGACGCAAACCTTCAAATACTCCGATCCGCCGAGCTCTTCCTTGTTCTCGCCGAGGAGGATGACGGCGTCACCGGCCGTCCGGAAGCCGGGCCGTACGGCCTTGCCGATGTCCTCGATGATCCCGATGACCCCCAGGACCGGCGTCGGGTGGATGGACACGCCTTCGGTTTCGTTATAGAAACTGACGTTCCCGCCCGTCACCGGGATCTCGAACGCCCGGCAGGCCTCGGACATGCCGCGGACCGCCTCCTTGAACTGCCACATGACCTCCGGTTTCTCTGGATTGCCGAAGTTCAAGCAATTCGTCACCCCTATGGGCCTTGCCCCCACGCAGGCCAGGTTCCGGCAGGCCTCAGATACGGCGATCCGGGCGCCCCGCCGGGGGTTGAGATAGGCGTAGAGCGAGTTCCCGTCCAGGGTCATGGCCAGGGCCTTCTTCGATCCTTTGATCCTCAGGACCGCCGCGTCCGCCCCGGGGAGAAAGGCCGTATTGACCTGGATCATGTGGTCGTATTGGCGGAAGACCCATTCTTTGTCCGCTATGGCGGGGGAGGAAATGACCTTGATAAAGGCTTCGTTGAGGTTCGCCGGCATGGGGATCTCGGGGAGCTTCGTGACCTTCCGCAGGAACGCGGGCGGCCTGATCGGCCTGCGGTAAGCCGGGCAGAGATTGACGACGGCGTCCACGGGAATGTCGACGACGTCTTCACCCTTGGACTTGACCTTGAGCCTCCCGCCTTCCGTGACGTGTCCGATGATGACGGCATCGAGGTCCCATTTGGCGAAGATGGCCTGGACTTCCGTGACCTTATCCTTCTTGGCGCAGATGAGCATCCTCTCCTGGGATTCGGAGAGCATGGTCTCGTAGGGCGTCATGCCTTCTTCCCGCTGCGGGACGAGGTCGAGGTCGATCTCCATCCCGGCGCCGGCCTTGGCGGCCATCTCCGTCGTCGAACAGGTCAGCCCGGCCGCCCCCATATCCTGGATGCCGACGATCATGTCGGCGGACATCACCTCCAGGCAGGCCTCGAGAAGGAGCTTCTCCTTGAACGGGTCCCCGACCTGGACGTTGGGCCTCTTGTGCTCCGTGTCCTTGCCGAACTCGGCCGAGGCCATGGTGGCGCCGTGGATCCCGTCTCGCCCGGTCCTGGCCCCGACATAAAGGACAGGGTTTCCCTGGCCCTCGGCCCTGGCGTAGAAGATCTTTTCCTTTTCGGCGAGGCCAAGGGCAAAGACGTTGACCAGGGGATTGAGGGAATATCCTTCTTCGAAGGCGATCTCCCCGCCCACGGTCGGGATCCCGATCGAGTTGCCGTAACCGGCGATCCCAGAGACGACGCCCTCCATGATGGCCCTGTTCCTGGGGTTGTCGAGGGGGCCGAAACGCAGGGAGTCCAGGACGGCGATGGGCCGGGCGCCCATGGTGAAGATATCCCTGAGAATGCCGCCCACCCCCGTCGCCGCGCCCTGGTAGGGCTCGATGAACGAAGGATGGTTGTGGGACTCGATCTTGAAGACCACGGCCAGGCCGTCCCCGATGTCGAGGATGCCGGCATTTTCCCCGGGACCCTGGATGACGTGCTTCCCCTTGGTGGGCAGGCCCTTGAGGTAGATCCGGGAGCTCTTGTAGCCGCAATGCTCGGACCACATCACCGAAAAAATTCCGAGTTCGGTGAGATTGGGCTCCTTGCCGATGAGCCGGACGATGGATGCGTATTCTTCGAGCGTCAGGCCATGGTCCTTGATGGTTTTTTCGTCGATCATGGTCATCCTAGGCACGTCTTAGGGTTCTCTCGCGGCTCTTGAGTTCGATCGCCTCGATCAGGGACCGGAAGATGATCTGTCCGTCTTCGCTGCCGAGAAGGGCTTCGGAAGCCCTCTCCGGGTGGGGCATCAGTCCCATGACGTTCCCCTTCGCGTTCATGAGGCCGGCGATGCTGTCCATGGAACCGTTGACGTTGGCTCCGTCGGTGACCTGGCCGTCCGCGTCGCAGTAGCGAAAGACGATCTGTCCGTTCCTCCGGATGTCCTCGAGGACCTTGTCCGGAGCGTAGTAGTTCCCGTCGAAGTGGGCGACCGGGATCCTGAGGACCTGGCCCTTTTTCCCGGCCCGGGTGAAATCCGTCCGGTGGTTCTCGATGCGGACATGGACGAATTGACAGAGGAACTTGAGGTCCTTATTCCGGAGCATGGCCCCGGGCAGCAGACCGAGCTCGAGCAGGATCTGGAACCCGTTGCAGATCCCGAGCACATGCCCGCCGCGGCGGGCGAAGGTCTTGACTTCCTGCATCAGGGGAGAGAACCTGGCGATCGCTCCGGAACGCAGGTAATCTCCATAGGAAAAGCCTCCCGGAAGGATGACGACGTCGACACCCTGGAGGTCATGGTCCTTGTGCCAGAGGAAGATGGTGTCCCGTCCGATGACGTCCCTCAGGACATGGAAGGTGTCGTGGTCGCAATTCGACCCCGGGAACATGACGACTCCGAATTTCATGGGGGGTTCTTCATTCATCCTGGATGATCTGCCACGTGTATTTCTCGATGATGGGATTGGCCAGGACCTTGCGGGCGATCTCCGGGACGAGCTTCCGGGCCTCCTCCTCGGAGACCTTGTCCAGTTCGAGCTCGAAGACCTTGCCCTGGCGTGCTTCCTTGACGGACCGGTAACCCAGCGTGTGGAGGGCGTTCTTGACGGTCTGGCCCTGGGGATCGAGAACGCTGTCCTTGAACGAGACCAGGATCCTAACTTTCATCGGAAAAAACCCTTTCAAAAATGTAGTCGATCTTGCCGAGGTAGGGCTCCAGGGAGAAGCACCGGTCGAGCTCTCGGGGAGTGAGGACCGCGGCGACCTTGGGTTCGGCCAGGACCAGGGCCTTGAAGTCGAGATTTTCGTTCCAGGCCTTCAGGCTGTTCCTCTGGACGATCTGGTAGGCCGACTCGCGGCTGAGCCCCTTCCGGGTCAAGGCCAGGAGAACGCTCTGGGAAAAGATCAGGCCCCGGGTCGCCCCGATGTTCGCCTTCATCCGGTCCGGGTGGACGGTCCAGCTTTTAACGATGTCCGTCACGTCCGCAAGGAGAAAGTCGGTCAGGATGAAACAATCGGGGAAGATGATCCTTTCCGAAGAGGAATGAGAGATGTCCCTTTCGTGCCAGAGCGGGATGTTCTCCAGGGCCACCTGCAGATTGGAGCGGACGAGGCGCGCCAGTCCGGAGACCCTTTCGCAGCGGACAGGGTTCTTCTTGTGGGGCATGGAAGAGGAGCCCTTCTGGCCCTTGGTGAACGGCTCCTCGAGCTCGAGGACCTCGGTTTTCTGCAGATGCCTGATCTCCATGGCGAACTTCTCGAGGGACGTGGCGATCAAGGCCAGGCAGGCGACGACCTCGGCGTGCCGGTCCCTCTGCAGGACCTGGGTCGAGACCCTGGCCGGCTTCAGCTTGAGGGCCTTCAGGGCGTGGACCTCGACCCGCGGGTCGAGGTGGATGAACGTGCCGACGGACCCCGAAATCCGGCCGACCGAAATGACCTCTAGGGCCCTTGCCGACCGGTCCAGGTGCCTCTTGACCTCCTCGTACCAGACGAGGAGTTTGAAACCGAAGGTCACAGGTTCGGCGTGAACGCCGTGCGTCCGGCCGATGCACGGCGTTTTCTTGTATTTGAGGGCCTGCTTTTTAAGGACCTTCTTGAGGTCCAGGAGCTTCTTACGGATGTTTTCCAGGGACTCTCTCATGAGGAGGGAAAGGGCCGTGTCCACAACGTCATAAGAGGTCAGGCCGATGTGAATGAACCGGCCATCCTCGCCGACCTTCTCGTTGACGGAGGTCAGGAAAGCGATGACATCGTGTTTGACGACCTTTTCGATCTCGTCAATGCGCTCTACGGAAAATCCGGCCTTCTCCCGGATGGCCTTGAGAGACTTGGGCGGGATCTTCCCAAGTTTCGCCCAGGCCGCGCAGACGGCCAGCTCCACGTCCAGCCATTTCCGGTAGCGGTTCTCGTCCCTCCAAATGCCTCCCATCCCGGGCAGGGTGTAGCGTTCGATCATGTCAAAGTCCCTTCGTGGTTGATGGAAAATGATATCAATTAGGCCCGGGCGTGTCAATTTAAAAGCTGGACCCAAAATTGCCGATGGCAAGTGTGTCGGAATTCCGGGACATGAACCAATTCTCTGGAATTGGTATCGTGTCCCTGGAATTCCGGATATCACCCGAAGTCGGCGTCATCGGTTGAGAAGAAAGCATCCTATCGGCAATTTCGGGCTGGACAGGCTAGAAAAGCCAAACAGGCTGGACAGCAGGAAGCTCCATTCTCGGGAAAAGCTGGCCGCGGTCCGGAAAGACACGGACGTCATTTTGGTCTGTGGATTTCCACAAAATATATTCTTGACAAAAAGAGAAATATCCATTAGTATAATTCTTGTAAATTTTCGTTTTTTCAGATTATCAGTCTGAAGAAAGAAGAAGCTCGAGCTGGAATAAGAGAAGGACTGCATTTTTTTGCCCTTTCTCTTCCCCCATTTTCTCGCGGGAATTCACGCTCATCTGGAAGAAAACGAGGAAACGCCAGCGTAGCTCAGCAGGTAGAGCGGCTGATTTGTAATCAGCGGGTCAGGGGTTCGAGTCCCTTCGCTGGCTTATCAGTGGCGATGGACCGATTAATTTTTTGGGAAGGCATTCATCGCAGCTGGGAGTGAAGGACGGCTATCCGAGGTGCCCAAAAAATTAATGAGTGAGAATTTAGAAATGACGGGCAGGTTCCAGAGTGGCCAAATGGGGCGGGCTGTAAACCCGCTGCGGAAACGCTTCGGAGGTTCGAATCCTTCCCTGCCCATTTCCTGGGCGGGAATAGCTCAGTGGGTAGAGCGTCAGCCTTCCAAGCTGAATGTCGCGGGTTCGAGCCCCGTTTCCCGCTCCATTTTTTCGAGTTTAGCGGGCCCAAGTAGCTCAGTTGGTAGAGCACGTCCTTGGTAAGGACGGGGTCACCAGTTCAATTCTGGTCTTGGGCTATACGCATAGACGGATGTCTTTGGATGAATGACCGGTAAGAGAATCAGGAGGTAAGTCATGGCCAAGGAAAAATTTATGAGGACGAAGCCGCATGTCAACGTGGGGACGATCGGGCACATCGATCACGGGAAGACGACGCTGACGGCGGCGATCACGAAGGTGCTGGCGA